>BNJT01002546.1_pt1 | contig 296754 bp, 394 predicted proteins | sample 8540491 | NCBI WGS metagenome assembly BNJT01 (sample SAMD00202455, study PRJDB9452) | human saliva metagenome | host: Homo sapiens | reverse complement strand
TATAATTAAAGATTGGCTTTTTATTTCTATGAAAATTATTTTTAAAGTGATATAAATTTAATAAAAAGGGAAATGTTATAAAAAGAAAAACCTTGGCAATCAGTGGATCATCAAGGTTTTTAGAGTACTTGAGCGAGGACACATATAATAATTGATTATCAATAACTTATATTTAATATTTTATTTTGACACCACATTGGACACCACTAGAGATTAAAAGTTTTTATACCCTTACAAGTTTTAATAATGTTTACAAGAAGAATATAAAGCAAGGGTTCTGCCTGATGCTGGTTCTTTTTCACAATAATATATCCTTCTTTTTATCAACTCTTGATGATGTTTCCAGCAGTGGCGGGAGGCATCTTGAGTGTTGGAGATAAATTTATTATTTCTAAAAACAGGATAAGTATAAAATCAAGAACTCCATGCTCCATTTTCGAAATCAACAATTCTGAAAAGTCATTCTTAAGTTTTTCATAAAGAGTTCTGATTTCCTCAGCTATTTTTAAAATTATCTTCAGCTTGTTCTTTTTACTGCTCTTAAGAAGAATTTAATCCAATTATTCCATATATTCTTTTTCAGACACCTCCCTCATTAAATCTATATATTCTTCTTTGTGTATTTCAAAGTACTTACTGATATAGAAATGAGGTTGAGAAATAATTTCTGCTTTCCATAAATATAAAGTTATTAACATTCTTCCTATTCTTCCATTTCCATCTTTGAAAGGATGTAACGCTTCAAATTCAAGAGTGCATTAGAGCAGTTTTAATAAGTGTTGGAATATCGCTTTTTCTAAGAAATCAAACAATTTGTCTAATCCTGCAGATAGTTTTTTTCTTGAGACTGATGGGTATAAATTGTACTTTCTTTCAATTCTATCAAGCAAGGTAATTTTGCTCTTTTAAATTCCCCAGGTGTTTTATCTGCTCCTCTGCCATAAGAAAGTAATTGCTGATGCATTTGTTTTTATTAAACTAGTAGAAAACATATACCCATCATCTAAAAAGCTCCTTGTGTGCTTTTAAAGGGGTTTCTTTTGGTAAAGTGTGGTTTCTATAACTTCAGAACGCGTTTTTAGATCAGTATTATTTTCGCTGTCTGCTTCATATTGCAAGATTTCATCTATTGTACTAATAGTCCCTTCAATACGAGATGAAATTACGGCTTCTTGATTCCTAAGAGGGGCAAGTAGTATTTCGTTGTTATGCAAGTTTTTCAGCATTTGGTCGAATCTAGCCCAACACTTCTGTGGCCTCTAATAATTCTTTTGATAAAAGAACCATAATCAATAGAAACTAGGGAGGAAACTTATCGTAATGATATTGTACTGCGTTACTTAAATTATAATCCATTTTTATTTATATACTTTGCGAAAAGTATAAAATAATATACAAAAACGGATATTTGTTTACAAGATTTTATCGTAAATTGTTCACAAATGGATTTGATTACAATTTTTGAATACAAAGATTATTTGTCTACAAGATTTTCTTCATAAATTGTTCTACAAATGGATTTGATTACAATTTTTTGAATACAAAGTTATTTGTCTACAGGGTTTCTTCATAAATTGTTCACAAATGGATTTGATTACAATTTTTGAATACTAAGCCATTTAATAAACAGTCCATAAATCATTTTTATAATCTTATGTAATATAAGCTATAATTTATTCAATGATTACTTATTTTTGTAAAAATAAAATGGAAGAATCTTTTATGTTTTGATAAAAAATTTGTATATATTTGCAAGGACATCAACGACATAAAAAGTGTGAACTTTTTGCTTTGTTCAGTAGAACGACCAATTTTATTAGAAGAGTAAAAGGCAAAACAAGTTGGCACACTTACTATATCCTATAGTGAGTGGCTTTCCATGTTTTTACTACTCTTAGGTTTTTGGTCGACCTTACTGAACAAAAAGCGTGGAAAAGCCCTCGCTTTTTGTTTTTAATAACAATAACAATAGATAAATGGTAAAATACCTAGCAAAATATCTACAATAATAGAAGAGTTAGTGAGATCAATATATGGAACGAGATCCTACAATGAGGCCTTGGATAATAGAGTTTAGTGGAAAAAGACTCCCACAGTTTTGCTTCCACATTGGTTTGGTTAGCTATTCAAAAATACAAAAATGAATTAGGAAATTCTAAAATTAACTAGGTCTATATATGTGGTGTGTAATGACACAATGGTAGAAAATCCAATTATAGAAGAGTATACTAAAGATGTGTTACAAACTATACAAAAATGCCGCAAAACATCAAAAATCTTCCAATCAAGGTAAAAACAACAACACCTAAAAATAGAAGACACTTTTTGAGTTATGTGATTAGGAAAGGTTATCCTGTACCAAATAATAGTTTTTAGATTTTTGTACAGAAAGAATGAAAAATAAAGCCTACCTCACAATTTATTACAGAACAAGTGATGGAAGATGGAGAAGCGATAGTATTAAGGCACAAGAATATCTGAAAAGTCAACAAAGAGCTAAATCAATAAAGAAACATAATATAAAGGGACGGAGGTTATCTAAGCATCCATTAAAACCCTAACACATATACCTATGCACCAATAAAGGAACTTATGCTAGAAGAAGTTTGGTGGATTATCAATGTAATACCTTCACCATGGGGGTTTGATAATAAAATATTGTTTAATATTTATTTAGATGCTTCTGCTGATGATTATGAGTGTCAACAGTTGTTACTAATGATTCACATAAATCTTGTGGGCAAAGTAGATTTGGATGTTGGACTTGTACTGTAGTAAAAGAAGATAAGTCTATGTCTGCTCTTATACAGAATGGTATGACTTGGATGCAACCTCTATTGAATTTTAGAAATAAGTTAGTTAAAGATAGAAATATATCAGATAATAGAAGTGAAACAAGAAGAAATGGGCAACTAGCGATAGATGAAAATGGACATAAGATGGAGAATTATACTTTAGAATACAGAATAAATCTTTTGCGTGAGCTTTTGTTGCACAGAAAGAAATACAAAAAGAGCGTCCAAGTATTCAATTGATTACAAGTCAAGAGCTAGCTGCTTTCATCAATTGATTTGGTATAGGGATGGTAATTTTTCAACAACAGTAAAATTCTCTGTATAATAGAAGTCTATGGTTATGATTTACCAAATGATGATATACAATTACAAGAAAAGAGTTTTATTGGAGAAATTTTGCAAAAATAATTCCCACTATCAACTAATACAGGAATTACTTGCTCTTCAGAAGAATAAAATCTATTAATCAAAAAGTAGGATTACAAAACAGATTTAGAAGAAAGGTTAGAAAAATTTGTAAAAGCTTAATTATGAAAAATAAAGTATTGAACTTTGTAATTATAGGCTTTACAAAAGGGTATAATGAAATTGTTTTTGAAGAAGAAAAGGATAAAAATATATATTTAATTTCGGGGAGAATGGATTTGGAAAGACTACATTTTCTTACTTCTTTATTATGGTGCTTATATGGTAAAATGATCACGGATATAGATGATGGTTTTCGTGGAAAATATTATCTAATTCATATGAGCATTTTTATTGAGCAATCTTAATAATTCATTAAAACAGAGTGTTTTTGTCACAACTTTCAAAAGATGAAATACAAGAAATTAAAAAGAAAGGATATAATGTACATAATGAATATATAAAGGAATACTCACAATATTTTTGTTGCTATAGAGTTTTGTAATGTTTCCATACCTTCTATTCCTTGCGATTCTTTGAAGGTAATTCGTTTTATTTGATTTTTGAGAGAAAGCGAAAAAGTAGAAATAATGATAGATGGAGTACCTAATGAACTTGCCATAGAAATGGGGCAAGATGTATTTATCAATGATAATCAGTAAGGATATAGCTAGGTTTTCTTCTTTGACTCTGATGGTGTCACTTGCGGATATAAATACTACAGAAGAAAAGAAAAAGGCTTTTGCTCTCGCTTATAATAGTATTTTAGGTGTATATATAAGAGGATTTAAAAAGGAATCTTGAAAATTTACGCTTAAAATTTAGAAGAGAGAAATGCAGATGTGGAGTAGAAACCAATTAAATTCTTTATTAAAAACATTAGTACTAAACAAAAGTTAATAAATGAAATTGATATCAAAAATAGAAGAAAATGAAAGGACTTTATCTATACTCCGTGAAGAAAATGAAGCTTTGCAGGTAAAATTACTAATTGAGGGGAATACAACTTCTATTAAAGACTTGCAAAAACAAGAGTTATTATTAGAAACAGTCCGCAAAAAGATGATGAATATAAATCTAAGATAAAGGACTTTTTAGATTTTGCACCTTTGCTATTTCAGGAGATTTATTTACAGATACTAAAGAATAAAAATAGAGCAAGATTTTTAAGATTTTAGAAATACAAAATAATACACAAAATCAAAAATTTTTTTATTGAGTAAAATAAAAAGAAGATTTACAAAACATAATTCAAAATATTTCAGACAAAAATGTCAAATTATATTTAGATAACTCTATAAGTGATATTGTTTCTAAATATCAAAATAATAGTAAAAATACTAATTCTTTAATTAATGTTTCTAAAAGAATTTTATGATGAATTTAATTCTATTTATGCCAATATAATAGGGACATATAAAATTAGAATTTCAATATGTGGTGGATGACTATAGAAAAATAAACAGTTAATAGAAGACAGAAATATGCCAATCTAAAGTTGAAAGAAAATGATGTAAATATTAAAAACTATTCGAAACAGAAAAATAAGATGAGAAGGAAACTAGAGCAAGAAGAACAAAATGTAAAAAGAAAAGTATACAAAAGGGGCAAATTAGTGAAAGAATTATCTAGTATTAATGAGGGATGTTTCTAAATTAAGTAAAATAGTAAGTGTTGATGAGAGTGATAGTAAAAAGATACTTGCTTCTGAATTGATAGAAAGTATTAATGATTTTTTTAATAGCCTTAAAAGTAGAAAAGAAAATATCATTAGAGGAAAAATAAAGATAATACTTAACTAATGCATAAAGATGATTTCGTTAATAGGGGTTGAAATCATTGTGAATGAGACATGTTGGATATCAATCTATATGATAAAGAAGAAAGTATTATCAATAAAGGAAAATTATCAAAAGGCGAACAACAATTGTATGCATCTTCTTTGATTACAGGCGTTTATAGAGGATCTCAAATGAAATTTCCAATTTTTATAGATAGCCCCTTACAGAAATTTGATAAAATACATGCTAATAAAATCATTACAGAGTTTTTATCCTGTTATTTTCTGAGCAAGTTATTTATTCCCCTTTATTGGGAAAGGAATTGTCTAAAAAGAGTTTGAAATAATGAAACCATATATCAATTCTGCTATATAAAATAAAAATCAGTCTGATTTTTCTTATATATGAGAAATTGAGCGACATAAATAATTTAATATCATAATTCTATGTTTTCACAAATAAAAACAAGTACAAAAATAGGGAGATTGTAAGTGAACACACAAGAAATTTAAACTAGGCGCAGAGAAATATTATCGCTAGAATAGCAATTGCTTATTCTCTTCAGACGAAAGAAAAATTTTTCACCTATTGATACTCAAGATTCTGGTGGTAAAGAATGATAGTAAAATGTCCTTTTTGGTAATAATTATCAAATTTATAAAGCTATGATGTGTACTTATTATAATATATCTGATACTGATAGAGATTTATATGGGTACTTCAAGATACATCTTGATCATGGATTACAGTTAATATATGATGATGTAAAAATAACCCTAATCTTATAGGATATGATTATTTGTTTGATAAAATAGAATTAGGGCTCAATAATATAAAATAATGTTAACTAATATTGATTTAAAAATACTTATTCATCGGGGCTTGATGAACCTGAGTTCTTCATCGAAGCTTTTGATAGAAAGCAAAAATTCGACCTTGGATTAGGTTATTTCAGTTCTAGTGGCATTCGTAGTCTTTCTTATGGATTTGCATTATTCATTGCTAATAATGGAAAAATGAGAGTGATTATCAATGATATTTTTAAGTTCATCAGATAAAAATGCTATTGAAAATGGATTAAGTAATAAAGTCAATGATTTTGAGGAAAAATTACTCAATGACATCAATGGATTGACTGAAACACTATCTAAAGAAGATGAACAATTTTACAGATGTTTTTCATATCTTATTTCTACAAATCGCATAGAATTTGTAGCCGCTATCTCCGCGAAGAGGGTTGGCTCACGATAAATATGGAATTTTTACTGATGAAAGGGGGTAATAAGGTTGCTTTTTATTGGTTCTACTAATTTCTCAAAAACTGCATTAGAATTTAATAGTGAAACTATCACAGTGTTTTCTTCATGGCGAGAACCTTATCGTGTAGAAGAGTATCAAAATTTATTTGCCAATTCTTGGCAGGGTAATGATTCTCGACTTATCCATATCCCATTTGATAGAGTAAAAACCAAAATTACAGAAGAAGTATCCAATAACTTCACTTAATGATCTGATAGAATTTGGAAATCATTTACGAGAAAATGATAATTTTATTGGTAATAAACCGATTTCTGAAGACTATTATCCATCAAAGGAGCAAGAACCAGATTTCCATTCCAGAGAGAGAAATATACAAAAGAAGCTTATGCAGCATGGGTAAAATGATAAAAGGAATTTTTGCGATGGCAACTAGGTTCTGGTAAAACTATTACAGCTTTGAGTTGTGTTTTTAAAATCTTATCAAGAAGGGATATTATAAAACAATTATTGTAGTGCCTACCCAAGCCCTTGCTTTGCAATGGAGCAAAAGCAAAAATTTTAATTTCAAAATATTATTTCTACTCTATACTAATAAAAACTGGAAAGAAGACCTATTAAGATATAGTACAATAAGTAATGTGAATCCTAATAGAAATATAGTGATTATTACTACTTATGCAACCTTTAATCGTGGTGATTTTCAAAGTTTTGTTTTTAAATACTAAAGGTATTGAATCTTTTATCTATATCGCTGATGAAGCTCATAATATAGGTGCAAAAATACTTTAAAATATCTCCTAAAAACATAGAGCAAAGAATAGGATTATCAGTTACTCCTGAGAAAGAATTTATGATGAGGGAGGATCAAAGGAATTATACGATTTTTAATTCAACTGCTCCTAACTATACTTATCGTTTTACAATGAAAAAGCTACAGAGCAGACGATATTCTTTGTCATTATGATTATCATCCCATTTTCGTAGAACTAACACAAGATGAGATAGAAGAATATCAAAGAAATCACAGTAAAGCTGCAAAAAGTTTTATAGATGCTGAAACAGGAAAATATAAAAAGATGCTGAAATGCTATTGCTTCAAAGAAAGAGAATTATACATAAAGCCAAAAACAAGAAAAGAAAAATAGCAGCACTTTTAGAGGATTTGAAACAGAAGCATTCGCTTAACTATACTTTTTGTTTTTGTTCCAGAAGGCTATGAGCCTAACTATACTGAAATAGATGATTATCAAATTCAGGAGGAAGATGTTCATATTATTGATGAATATGCACAAATGTTCAAAAGAGCGGGGTATAAATACTATAAGTATATTGGAGGTTTGAAAGATAGTGAACAAGTACTTAAAAACTTTGAGAATGGAGATATACAAGTATTACTTTCTATGAAATGTTTGGATGAAAGGTGGATATTCCTGGGAGCTGAATATGCAATATTTTGTTCTAGTACGGGAAATCCAAGACAATTTGATTCAAAAGGCGTGGGCGTGTTTTGAGAAAAACATAAGGATAAGGATAAAGCAACCATATGGGATTTGGTGGTTATTCCGCTCTAATATTTCGGAAGATATGTCTTCTGCTGAACGAAATATTTTCCTTAGTGAAATAAAAGAGTGAGTCAATTTTGCTGCTTTAGCGAGATAATGAAATATCAATAATATACGGAGAATTGAGTGATGATGTGATACTTTACGCATTAACTTATTTTGAAATTTTAGAACAGGAACAACAAAAATACGATTAAAATATGGCTATACAAGATGAAATGTACAAGATGATTGAAAAGGAAATCAATCAGATGGTGTCTGATAATAAAGTACAAAAATTAGACACAGAAAAAGTAAAACAAGTTGCAAAAATGCTTACTGGGCTTTCCACACTGATAAGGCTGAGGCAGAACAATTAGTGAAACAATATATTGTGAATATTAAAAATATTTGCAACATAACAACATTAAAAACTTCTACAATATGATAATTAAAAGTATTACGATTGAAAATTTTCAGTCTTATTATTCAGCTCAAACTTTCGAGTTTTCAGAAGGTTTGAATTTGGTTGTAGGGCGTGGTGGAAAAGGAAAATCCAGAATTGTTTAATGCATTTTGTATTGAGTGTTAGTTTGGTAAAATATACATCACAGGCACAGGCTGGTGTTCTACTGACGGATTACCACAATCTGCTAAATTTACAATGCAAGATTATGAATTCATTAATGCAAAATCCTTGTCAGGAAGCTAATGAGGGTAGTAAAGTGGTTTCTAAAGTTTATATAGAAATAGAAGATGATAAAGGTATAGAATATAGAATAGAAAGAAGTGTAATGAGCAGAGATTGAATAGTATGAAGCTTGAATGATACTCATGCATGGCAAGTTGACAAAAGCGAATTATCTGTGAGCTGTGAAAAATAGAATGGAACACAGAAAGAACGAGGTATAATTGCAGAACAAACAATTAGTGATATTTTTCCAGAAGGTATCCGAAATTATATTTGGTTTCAAGGAGAATCTTTAGATAACCTTGTAATTTTAGAAATAAAGATACTTTGAAATCAGCAGTCAAACATATTTCATATTATCCTTTTTATGAAAAAGCTTTCAGCAGTATTACTCAATCCAAGGGTATCATTGAAAAAGATGAAGCTAAAAATTAAAAAGAACTTAATAAAGGAAATGTAAACCTTGAAAAAGCATTGAAGATAGAGACCATTATAATAATCTTATCTTGAAAGAAGAAGATAAAATAAAAGCTATCCAAGAAAAATATTAATAATATTAATATAAAACTAGTTGACTATGAGGGTAAAATTGAAAGGTGTTGTAGACTATACTAAGCTGAATCAAGAATATAATAGGTATAACCTAGATTTCCAAAAGGTTCAAATGAATTAAGTAGACTAGACGAAGAGCAAAGGAAACTTGTTCCTAATTTTGGGTGCGTTAGATTGAACCAATGATTAAAGCAAAGTAAACAAATTATAAAAAGAGTATACTGCGTTTCAAGATACAGTGCCTCGAGAAAAAATATTTGGATAATCCAGGAAGAGCCAAATTGGAGGAAATCTTAGAACAAGGGCAATGTTTTTAGTGTGTGGTTCTGATGCTACAGAAGGTACAAAAAGCATCAGATTGGATTAAAAAGACTGATTAAGGAGCAAGAACAATATTTAAAAGAATTAGAAGAATATAATATAAATTTAGAATTTAGTAAACAATTCGAGCGTTTTGTAGGTAAAATTCAAGATTATCCAGATGTTTTATTGACCTCTTTAGAACAAATTGACAAACAGTATGAAGTGTCTGAAAACGAGATTGATAGACTTTTTGCGTCAAAGAAAAATGTCAAGAGCATTAGATAAAGAGATAGAAGAAATTAAAAAGATGGTATAGATCCAATAAAAAGAAGCAGGACAAAAGGCACTAATAATTTTCTGATGGAATAAAAGCCTCTCGAATCTAATTTAGAAAAAGAACAAAGAAAGTTACAAGCATTACAAGAAACAATTAATGAATATAAAAATAAACTTAAAGATGCAGAACGAGAAATAGAAAAACTTATTTTCTAAAAGGTGATATTACTTCTGCAGAAACAGAATGGAAAAATATTTCTGAATTTTTAGAAAAATATGTAGTTCAAGAAAATGCTAGAAAAGAACTACTATACAAAATAGAAACCCGCGCTAATGAGATTTTATCAAAAATTTACAGAGCATGATAAAAGGTTACAAAGGGGAGTAAAAATAAATGAAGACTATTCTATTGAGTACGATGCAGGACTCAAATACCAGCCATGAAGATAGAAAAGAAAATGAGCATTATTAATGCTATGCTATCACTCAATCAGGAGGCATTAGGGATATTTTATCCGTTCATTAGTGATGCTCCTACATCAAGTTTTGATATCCCTACCACACATAAATATTTGCCGATCAAAAGATATTTTTGGACAATCTATTATATGACCAAAGATGTAGAATTGGAAGGAGAGGCTTATCAACAGCTACTCCGTGAGTCAAAAGTTCTCGTATTTATGCCCTTGAAAGTAAGGTGTCTGGAAATGATATGCAAAAATCCTAAATTAAATGAAGTATCCACAATAATAAATAGATTAAAAATAAAATGGAAGATGTTTTTGACATAAAAATTTGCTTTTTGAAAAACAGGCAAAAGAAAATATCATAGAAAAATTCTCTGGTAAACAAGGAACAGGTTATAATGTATTTTCCTACCATTGGCAGTGTTTTGCATGGGCTGCAGTCATTGGTTTTTATTACGATGAACGAAAAGAATTGGGGTCGCCCATAGCCGATAAGGTTTTTAGTCTCAATACAATGCGTAATAATGATGGTGAAAAATAGCTAAAGCACTACTGTGTATGTGTATTTCCAAAAGCAGGAAGTTTGGATATTTTAAAAGAACCTCAAAAAGCAGTCACTCTTATAAATGAATATGCGAATGGTGGTTTTTATCGTATTCAAAAACTTATAGATAATGGAGAAAATGATTTTAATAATTTAGACAAAGTGAAAGCAGAAATATTTCGACGGTCTTAATCTTAATAAATCATTCTTTATATTTACAAACTTGATTAAAGTTATTATGGAGTATGGGTGTTATAAATAATGGTAATTCCATGGGTTATTTAGATGCTCATTTTATGTTTCATCTTTGAAAAGATACTTTTATTATTATAAAATTTTAACTTACACATTTTATTAGATATAATAGGTAGAAGTATTATATAGATACTAATAAAGATAAAATCTATGGAGTTAAAAGGGATAGGTATAGGGGGCTATCTACTATCCCCGAAGCCCCTAAATTTGACCAATCTTTTTGGTATCCCCTGTTATTATATTGATAAAAATTAGGTAGTTTAATTACCCATTTAAGTAATGATTATAAATTAAGTATTTTTCCACCTTTATCATAGAAGTAAAGATTGCAGTTTCTCTTTTATGTTTTCTTTTATTTTTGTGGCTGTATAAAGCATCCTTAGTATAATTGTAATATTTTCTATTATTATTGATATATCGTTTCTTGGGTAATTGTTCCCAAAATTCTATTTTTGTGCATTAGTGACAAATTTTGCTTTTTAGCAGGAGTTATGTGTAATCCTTCTAAATCTTTATCATTGTTTAATTTTAGTATATTATCCCATTCTTTTAGCAGTTGATCTGAGAAAAATTGAATATTTTTCATCTAATAAATCATTGAGAGAATATTTTTTTAGTACCTTTTTAATATATTTTCTTTGATTGCTTCTTATCTCAAATCTTACCGTGTTAATAGGGATTTCACACTAGGATTCTTTTTCATGCTGCAATCCTTTAGCATAGATTTTTATATTTTTATAACTCGTTGTATCAGAAATTTTTATAATATTCATAATCCTCACTTTTGAAAGGTGCTGTTTTATACAGTTTAATGTTTTCTATGAAATCCCTTACATCTGTTTCTAGATAAAAGATTAAGCCCTACTTCTAAATTAATAATTTTGAAATCAATATATTCACTTTCTTTTATTCCTAAAATATCCAATATCTCATGAAGGGAATTTATACAATTTGTTTTTATTCAAATCATTACCATTATGCTTGTAATGGTTGTAATGAAAAATGAGGAAATATGCTTATTTTCACATAATTGTAGTCAATAATATCATGATCACTCCCAAAAATAGCATTAAATATTAATTTTATTTTCCCATTATATTTTTTGTGGATTTTTAGATGTTCATATTTTGCGGTTCTTCCTCTATAATATTTCTTTTTCAAAATCGGGTGCTCTGCTAGTCTTTTTGATAATTTCTGGATTATCAGTCAGCATTTTTATATGGTCTAACATCAGAAATTAATTTAGAGGATTACTAAGGATTAATTTTTCACTTCTTCGCGTGAGTAATATATCCTCCTTCTAACCCATAAAACCCTTATGGATTTTCTTTTCTTTCCAACGATGTAAAGTGGATTTACTAACATCAAGATATTTACACATCTCTTTTTCTGTCAGAAAAATCTTTTAGGTTGTATATTTTCTAATAATGTGAGTAGTAATGTTTTCTCCTTTATCTTTAATTAGTTCATTCAGTTTGTCTAGTATATTTTGCTCCATAGTTTTAATATTTTTGATGGGGCAAAACCTCTCGTGTAGTAATTCTGTAGTAAAACCATTTTTCTACTATAGAAGAGCCAACTCATTATAAGTTGGCTCTATGCTATTCTATCTATGCTTTTTATTTAAGTTTTGAAGGGTCTATTTTCATTTTGCTAAGTGCTTCTGTTTGCTCCTATTTTTATTTTGTGGTACATTATAAGGATTATTATTTGAAAAATTCCCTCAGCTTCTGTAAGCATTGGGTTGAGGGTAGCTTTTTATAGTTTTTCTTTTCCTTCTATTATATAAGCTATAATTTGGGATGTATGTGTGATATTTCTCAGGAGTTGGTTTGTATAGACTTAATATAGTCTATAATTCCTAATCGCTGTAAAACAATAAGTTTTTGTTTAATGGAAAGACTTGTATGATCATCATGTAATACCTCATCTTCATGATAAACAGGAGCATTGTTAGATTTTTCTAATTTTATTTTAATGTTATTTAGTATACGCTCATAGTAAATCCAAAAATCTTCATATTTTTAAGTCAAATATTATCTGTCCATTTTCTTGAGAGAGAAATTATAAAAATTTCAGATGATATTTTTTGAAAGAGAATATTTCTTTACATGTATGTTCTAATGAGTTTCGTGCAGAGTTTTTGTAAAGAAGTTATCTCTTTTCCTCTATCATTTCTAAAAGTTTCAAATTAAATTCAGACTTTTTGCAAAAAACCTCGAAATAAGAGTTTACAATATTTTCAAAATAATCCAATGAAATTCGTTGTTCAGTATATCCCCCTCTATTGGACATAATTGTTCCATTATAGTATAATCCCAAATATTTTTGGTTTCCATCTACCCAGCTTTTTATAGCATTTCTCATTTCTTTTAGATAATTACTTTCTTCAGCATTTGGATATTTTTAAAAGAATTTAAATCATCTTCATATTTTTTCCTCATAATCTTTTCATAAGTATAGTATGGCACCCTCATATTGCATAGTATCTATGTCTCAGTACCTATAAAAATGTTCATGATAAATTTGATTTTTCTTCCATAACATTATTTGTTAAGTATTCCTGACTCTTGAACAGCTTTTGCAAATGCAATGCTATCTTTTGTTGTTTTTCTTTTATAGATGTCGTGATATAGTTTTCAAGCATCTTATCATCACTGTGCCCCGTTTGCTTTCGTAATAAAATGGAGTTCAAATTCATTTGAAAAACATAGTTGCAAATGTTCTCCTACCAATATGAGAGGTTACCAATTCATGAGAATGGATAAACGCCTTTTACCATTCTTTTCTTTTCTCTGTTTTTCCTATCGAAATTTTGATTCTTTTTAGCTCCTTCTATTTCTTCAGTGAAACCTGCACTCTTACAAACCTCCTTAATGTAATTATTATACTTTTGAGAGCTTATTATTTTAGGAAATCGCCACTTTCTTTTTCTTTAAAATTTCAATGATAGAAGGAAAGGAGCCAAATACTATGTTGTTTCTTAGTTTTGGTTTCTGTAAAAAGGATAGAAATATAAATCTTCTTGACATACAATATTATCAACATCAGTTTAAATAAATCCGAAATTTCTTAATGCAGAATAACAAGAGATAATTAACCAATCTCTTGCATTATCGAGCCTTTCATTATCAGTTAGGTCTAGTTTTTCTAAGACATTCACCTGTTCCTTAGTAAAAGAAATTTTTCTATAACTAAAGGAGGGTTATATATAATTTTCCAATGAGCCACATCTTTTTATTTCATATTCACTCTCTGCAAATTTACATAGTAGCTTTTTATCTGTTTGATAAACTTACTTTGGATACTTGCAGAATATTGCTATTATTAAGCCATTCGATAAACTTTGTTCTAAAAATTATTGTTGATTTCAGTAACTTTCAGGTTTTTATTATATTCTGATATTTTTATTTTTTTAAGGTAATGAAACTTTCCTTGGTGTTCTCTGCTAATGCATCTAAACCTTGTGTAGGGTCTGGGGTGCTTCTAATACTTATATATAGTGGTCTATGAGTTTGACAAAAACTTTTCTGGAATAGTGTTTTTCTTCTTTTCTTCTTTTATTTTATGCCCGAAATAATTGTGATTAACATAGTCGTTTATAGACTCCTTTATAGATTCGCTTTTTAGACTAAGATTATCAGATATGTGTTTTTGATAGATTTATCTTTAAATTTTTAAGCTCATCATTAAAGTTTGTTATTTCTAAGTTTTTCTTCTTGACCTCTGCTAATTTTTGCTCCTTTTACGATTTCTGCTTCATTCCAGCACTGTTTTTCTTTGTCCCAATGTTGAGAATGTATTTTAAAAGGGTCGCTCCATTGAGATCAGTTTGTCTGCTTGGTCTATATCTGTAATAGATTGTTTTAGGTTCTCTAGTACCTTTTAAAAATAAATTAATTCTTGCCATGTCTAAAATGATTAATGAACATTACAAATTTATAAAATGTGGTGTCAATTTCCAAACTAGACACCATATTAGACACCACCGATATGATATATCATGGAACTTGATGGATATTCATAGAACTTTGCTTATCTATTTTATATCATTGATATTCAATAGTGTATGAGTAAAAACAAGGAAAAAGCGTGACAGCGACCCATGAAAAGTCGCTAATATGAGTGGTTGTACTCCCAGGCGGGACTCTGAACCCGCACGCCAAAAAGAGGCACAGGATTTTAAGTCCTGCGTGTCTACCAGTTCCACCACCAGGGCATGGAATGGAGCGAAAAACGGATTCGAACCGCGACCCCAACCTTGGCAAGGTTGTGCTCTACCAACTGAGCTATTTTTCGCAACTGTGCGGATGAAGGGACTGAACCCCACGCCTCTCGGCACCAGATCCTAAGTCTGGCGTGGCTACCAATTACACCACATCCGCGGAAAAATGAACTACTTTGTTCTTTTGTGATTGCAAATATACAAACTTATTTTTTTAATCTGCAAGCATAAATATGTATTTTTCCTTTTTAAAAGAGTTTTTTTAACTCTTTACCAGCTAAAAATTTATATTTCTATGGAATTACAAGGAACAGTGAAGAAAAGTATTTGAAACTCAAACTTTTCCAAGCGGTTTTCAGAAAAGAGAGATGGTGTTACTTACAGAGGAACAATATCCGCAGCCCATCAGTATAGAGTTTTTATCTGAAAAATATCACTTTTGGACCAAGTGTCAGAAGGAGATAAGGTAAAGATAGGGAATCAATATCAGAGGAAGAGAATGGACAAATCCAGAAGGACAGGTAAAGTATTTTAACCTCATTACAGCATGGAGATTGGAAAAACAGATGGAAAGCAGTTTTGATGAGCCTACATATGCAGCGCCTGCAGCATCACAGTCTTCCGCGGTGAATGACAATCCGTTTGACGAAGAGTCAGATGATGATTTACCATTTTAAACAAAAACCTTATCATAAAATAAACCCTGCTGTTTAGTAGGATTTTTAAATTTTTAATAAATGTATCAATTAGATTCGGAAATTTGCTCTAGACCCATATAAATATCATCCCGAAAGTGAGATTGTTGCCGTAGGAGGAGATTTTGTCTGCTCAGCGGCTGATTTTGGCTTATTCTTTGGGGATTTTTCCGTGGTTCAATGAAGGTGATGAGATTTTCTGGTGGAGTCCAGATCCTCGGTTTGTGCTTTTTCCAGAAGAGCTGAAAATTTCTAAATCGATGCGAAAAATCCTGAGAGATGGTAAATTTGTTTTCACAGAGAATAAATGTTTCGAAGAAGTGATGAGAAACTGCGCAAATATTTCACGAAGAGGGCAGGATGGAACTTGGATTTCGGAGGAAATGATAAAAAGCATACACGGAACTAAATCAGAAGGGAAAGCCAAAAGCATAGAAGTCTGGGAAAAATGGGGAATTGGTAGGAGGTTTTTACGGGGTGGAAATGGAGGGCATGTTTTCTGTGGAGAGAGTATGTTTAGCAAAAGTGAGTAATGCCAGTAAAGCAGGATTTATTCAGTTTGTGGAAAAATGCTGATAGATATAAACTTATAGATTGTCAGGTTTATACAGAGCATTTGGAAAGCCTTGGAGCGAGGGAAATCCCTAAAATAGAGTTTTTGGATATTCTCCGTAAGCCTACGAATTGATTTTTGATAACCTTAAATTCTCCTTTGAGATAGGCAATTTGCATCTCGTTTTTATTTCTTTTGGAAGTGTGGTAACAGGAATGGTAAGTTTTAGGATTTTCTCCCAAGAGAGCGTCTGGTGATAGAGTTCATAGAAACCATAGCCGATGAATTTCCCACCTTTGAAAGCCAGAAAAAGAATGCTCGCCGAGTTTTTCTCCCTTGCCCTATCCATAGCTCGTTCCTTCCAGCGAAAGAAATTTTCTTCTTCAAAGCTTTTATAATCTAAATTTTCATTTTGTAGAAAAAGCCAATATTTTTCTGCCTGAGAAGGATATTTGAAATTAAATAAATCCGTTTCACCTTCATTCTTTTTTAGATGAGGAAACGAAGAAAGAGCCTGTCTGCGCGCTGTATCTTACGGCGAAAAGGTTTAGAAGTATTTCTTTTTACTCTTTTCAGCATCAGCTGGGCGATGATGTCCGTGCCAGTGAACTCGTAGTAGATTTGTCTCTCATTGTTCTGAAACTGAATGTTTCTTTTTGGATTTAGAGTTCAAAAATTCCTTTTGCAGACTTGTATATATTGTCGCTGAAATCGCAGAAAATGATTTTTCCTTGTTTTTATCTTTGTAGGTAGAAAAATCCCTTTTTCGGAAGGCAGATTTTCGGTAAGTTCGTTGATTTTATTGATATAGAGCTTGGATTGTGTTTCTCTTGATGCTGTTGAATAATCTGGTTTTCAGTGTCTTTTGAAATTAGAAGTTTAAACAAATCCATGTCGCTCTGGCATCGCTGCCAGCACGATGAGCATCTGAAAGAGGGATGCCCACAGATTTACAAAGTTTCCCAAGTGAGTAGCTTTCACATCGGGAATCAGTGCTAATGGAAGGGTGTCTATGGTATTGATTTTAAAAATCAAATCCCAATCTTCGGAAAGACTGGCGCAGCATACGATAGTCAAACTCTACATTGTGTCCCACGAGTGTGGTGTTTTCGGTCATTTCCTATTACTCGTTTCGCTATCTCGTGGAATTTTGGTGCTCTTTTGACCATTTTGGCGTTATCCCAGTGAGTTTTTGAACATATTGGGTAATTTCGGCTTCGGGATTAATGAGCGTGATGAGCTGATCTACCACCTCATGCCCATTATAAACGAAAATGGCAAGTTCTATGATGCATTCCTCTCTGAATCCTCCACCGTTACTTTCTATGTTCTATTACTGAATACATTTTTGCTTTAATCAAAACTACAAAGATAAAGTTTTAATGCTAAATGGTCATGTTTAGTCGTGTCCTGCTTTATTTTGGCAGGTTCTTTTTATTTATTAAAAATAAATTCCCTTCGTTTTCGGAGGAATTTTTAAATCAAAAATTATGAGCTTTTTGGAGGTAGCTTTCAACTCTATCATTCCCATGATGGCTTTTTGCCCCCTCTCATTAGGGTTTTTCCGAAAGTCTGTATCATAGGGCTTCCTAAGATGCTTTCAAACATAGAAGGCTCTTCCTTGGCAGGTTTGCTCTGCTGAGGTTTGCTGGTTTCTGTATTTGTGGAATCTCCTGTTCTTCGTTCATTCTTCGTAATAAGATTTCGTGAGGCAGATTCTTTATCAACAGTTTGGTTATATTTTCTTACCAATTCAGACTGGTTTACAAGATTGTTAACTCTTCTTGAGAGGATGTCCATTCCACTTTCAGAGAGATGAGGTAGGTGTGAACCAGCGGAGTAGGGATTCCTTTTTCGTCTAATGCTGTTAGCGAAAGCCTCTCCGATACCAAGGGACTCGGATAAGTTCACTCCGCTTTATAAAACTCACTCGAAGGGTAGTTTTCCACAGCTTTGGAAATTTCTTTTTGTCTTTTTGCGGTGAAAACCTCTCAGGGCGTGCTGTATTTTTTTAGTCCCAGCTGGCTCAAAACAGATTCTGAATATCGCCAGGCACCTGCGTGATGAAATAAATTCCCCACACCTTTGGAACGAATAAGTTTCACCATCAGTTTCTATTTGTTCTAAAAAGTACTTTTGGCGCATCTTTAAAGATTAAGTGAGCTTCATCTATGAAAAACAGCCAATTTAGGTTTATCCAAGTCACCTGTTTCTGGAAGAGTCAAATATATCTCAGCAAAAAGCGACAAAATAAAGTAGAGAATAGGGCTGGTTTGTTCTGGATATCCACTACACGAAGGATATTTACCACACCTTTTCGTTTCTGGTTTTTAGTAAGTCTAAAAACATCGAAACTAGGTTCCCGAAGATTTGTGTAGCGCTCCTGCTGTTCCAGGCTACATGCTTCGTAGAATAGCGCCCTAATGATGCAGGAGCGATAGAGCCATAGCCGTCGGCAAGTTCTTTTTACCGCGCTCATTATCAGTTACATACTGTAATACTTTTTCAAATCCTCTAAAATCTATCAGGGAAGGCCTTTGTCATCACAATATTTGAAAACAATAGAGCATGATGCTGGTCTGTGTGTCATTTAGCCCTAAAATTTTTACTTAAAAGCACAGGTCAGCGAACTCGGTAACGGTAGCTCTAAGTTTTACTCCTTTTTCGGCAGGAGAGACATTAGCTCCACTGGGAAAGCCTGTGGCTGGTATAGTAGTTTGGTTTTTCATATCTTTCTTGGATACGGCTGTTCATTTCTCCTGTGGCCGCTATTCCAGAAAGGTCTTTGATATCCATTACAAAGAAGCTACGCCATGGTGGGAGAGCTGCTCCACGAAGGCTTGTGAGTGTTTTTGGTTTTACCTGTTCCTGTCGCTCCAGCGATGAGGCCGTGTCTGTTGATAGTTCGTGAGGGATGTTTACATCTACTTCAGGGATGACTTCTCCATCCAAAATTCCTTTTCCTAGGGTAAAAGAAATGCCCTTTTGCGGTGTAGCGAGGCGTAGTTTCTGCTATAAATTTTTCCTTTTTGACATTATTTATGATTTTAGGGTTTAAAAATAAAAAGAATTTATAAAATAACTAAAAAGGAGATAGAAATTTCTATCTCCTTTATGTTGGTTTTCTATATTTTCTTAGAATTTGTAAGTGATACCAATTTTACCACCAGCAACATTACCTCCACCAGCTTCTAGGTTGATACCGAAGTTTTTAGTGAAGAAGTAACGACCACCAATCTGACGCCAATTCCAAAGGAGAAAAAGCACTTCCTGAATACTCGATAGAATCATCAGAATATTTGTGAGTCAGTGATAATATCCTACAGATAAACCTGCATAAAGGTCAAATGCAGAAGGTAATTTTAATATTCTATTAAAATGGTAGTTACCATTAGCGGAAATACTAAAACCTGTGTGTTTCCATTCTCCACCATACCAAGAATCCTTTTTAGAACGATAAGAAGCTTCTGCTCCAATAGTAAAGTCTTTTGCGATTCCATAATCTACACCTACTACTACAGGAATTCCCAGTTAGAAATTCCTACACCAGCATTAATTTGTGCTTTGTCTAAGTTCCTTGTGCAGATGCTGTAGCTGCAGCAAAAATAAAGACGGCACACGCTAAAAATCTTTTCATATAAAATTAATTTTAAAAACAGATACAAAGATATACATATTTTTTAGATAGAAAAATATTTCGTATCAAAAATAATATTTAATAATCTTTAGTTTATTCTAATAAATTTTTAATAATTATGGAAAAAGATAAAAATCACATTGGGCTGATTATTGTTTCGGTGGCAATAGTTTTTCTACTTTTTGGCAGCGAATGCTTTTAAAAATAGAAATTCTAATAATGACACTATCAATGTTACAGGGCTAGGGAGTAAAGACTTTGAGTCTGACCTTATCGTATGGAATAGTTCTTTTACAAAGAAAAAGCACAGACCTGAAAACAGCCTATGCTTCATTAGAAAAAGACAGAGAGGCACTTAAAAATTATCTTTTGTCTAAAGGTGTGAAAGAAAAAGAAATCGTGTTTTTCTTCGGTGGGAATTTCTAAAGATTTTGACAGAACCTATGATGAGTATCAGAATGTTCGCTCGGAAGTGTTTACAGGATACACACTGAAACAAAAATGTACAGGTGGAGAGTAAGGAAGTGGAAAAATAGAGAATATCTCTCTCGCCAAGTTACTGAGCTTATCAATTCTGGTGTGGAGCTGTATTCTGATCAGCCAGAATATTATTATACTAAATTAGCTGAGCTGAAACTACAAAATGATAGCCAAAGCTAAACCAAAGATGCGAAACTTCGTGCCGAAAAATTGCAGAAAACGCAGGAGCAAAACTCGGTGATTTGAAAAATCCGAAATGGGTGTTTTCCAGATTATTGGGCAGAATTCTTCGGAGGACTATTCTTGGGAGGTTCGTTCAATACTTCTTCTAAAAAGAAGACGGCTAATATCACCATGAAGCTCTCCTACAATATTAGATAAATTTCATACCTTTGCGGTTTTTCAGATTATTTATGACAAATACAAGTCCGAAAACAGTAGCATTTCATACACTAGGGTGTAAGCTTAATTTTGCAGAAACATCTACTATTGCGCGCCAGCTTATAGGGGCGGGATATGAGAAAGTAGAGTTCGATGACCCAGCGCAAGTTTATGTGATTAACACATGCTCAGTAACGGATAATGCCGATAAAGAGTGCAAGTTTCATGAAACGAGCAGTGAAAAGCCAATCCAGATGGACTGGTGGTGGTTTTGGGATGTTATGCACAGCTGAAACCAGAGGAGATATCTGCAATAGAAGGCGTAGATTTAGTTTTTAGGGGCAAAGGAGAAATTTAATTTGCTTAATTTCCTTGATGATTTAAGGAAGTCCGAAAAGCTCTGCGTAGGGTTCACTCTTGTGAAATAGAAGATGCAGATTTCTTTATAGGTTCTTATTCTATTGGGGGATAGGACTCGTGCCTTTCTGAAAGTTCAGGATGGGTGTGATTACAAATGCTTATTGTACAATCCCGATGGCGAGAGGGATTTCGCGCTCTGATACGATAGAAAATATTGTCAAAAAAATGCCCAGCAGATTGCCCAACAGGATATTAAGGAAATTGTCCTCACGGGAGTTAATATCGGTGATTACGGAAAGGGCAATTTGGAAATAAAAACATGAACATACATTTTTGGATTTAGTGACAGCGCTGAATGAAGTGGATGGCATCGAACGAGATCGAATTTCTTCCATAGAGCCGAATTTGCTAAAAGATGAAACCATAGAACTTGTAGCGAAAGAGCAAGAGTTTTGTGCCGCATTTTCATATTCCGTTGCAGTCGGGCTCAGATGAGATTTTTGATGAAACGCCGCTATCTCACGGCTCTCTATACGAGCAGAGTGAATAAGATAAGGAAGTCCTGCCTGATGCAGCTATCGGTGTGGATGTAATCGTATGGGTTTTCCAGGTGAGACCGAGGAGAAGTTCTTGGAAACTTATAACTTTTAGCAGAGTTGCCAATCAGCTACCTGCATGTATTTACATATTCAGAAAGGGACAATACGGAGGCGGTTAGCATGGAGGGTGTGGTTCCTGTTTCGGAGAGAAAAGAGAAGAAATAAAATGCTCAAGATTCTTTCTGAGAAGATAACTCTACCAGACGCAATTAGGCAAAGTTCTGCCTGTTCTTTGGGAGCATGAAGAGAAAAACGGAATGATGTTTGGCTTTACGGATAACTATGTCAGAGTTCAAAAACCATATGACGAGAAGTCCGTGAATAAAGTAGAAAAAGTGAAATTAGAAAAATTTCAAAGGAAGGGAATGTAGTGGTTTTCTAGTTCTTTTGAGGAATTTTTAACAAAAGTTTAACCTCTATTGTCATTACAATGGAGGAAGTTTTATTTTAGTGGATTGAATTTTCTTAAAAATATTATGTCACAAAAAGCACATACGAAAGACAATGTCATCTCTCTGAGAGATGTAAAAATAGTTCAGAAGAATTTCACGGTTCTTTCTAATGTTAATCTGACCATAGAAAAGGTAAGTTTAACTATCTCATTGGGAAAACAGGTTCTGGAAAAAGCAGCCTTCTCAAAGTTCTTTATGGGCATCTTCCGCTTCGTGAGGGAGAAGAGAGGTGGTAGGTTTGATTTGAAAAACTAAAAAGTATCTCGTATCCCCGATTTGAGAAGAAAAGCTGGAGATTATTTTTCAGGTTTTCCAGCTGCTTATGGATAGAACAGTGAGAAAAATCTTCTTTTTCGTTTTAGAAGCTACAGGCTGGAAGGACAGAAGTCTGATGGAGGAGAGAATAGATGATGTTCTCAGCAGTGTAGGAATGAAAACCAAAAACACAAAATGCCTCACGAGGTTGTCTCGTGGAGAGCAGCAGCGTGTTGCCATATGCGAGGCTTTGCTGAATCATCCCGAGCTTATCTTGGCGGATGAGCCTACGGGAAACCTAGACCCAGAGACTTCTATTGATATTATGACTTTGCTGAGACAAGTATCCGAGGAGAAATTGTGCTGTGCTGATGGCTGCACTGATTATCATTTGATACAGAATTTCCCAGAGCAGGCGATCCGTTGTGAAGATGGGACAGTGTCTGTTTTTGCCAGGATACAAGTACACTTTTTGAATAAAAACAGGATTGATTTTAACTTTTTCAATAAGATTCAATTTTAATTGGTTAAATGATGTTAAATTGTATAAAAAGTTTAGTTAAAACCTAAATTAAATGCAATATCGTTAATAAAGCTCGTTTTTGATATTAGTAACCAATTAATTTTTAAGAATCATGAAGAAGTTAGTTTTTGCAAAGTTTATTTCTTGCGTTAGGAACGATTCGCAGTAAATGCCAGTCTACTCCACTAGCACAGCCTTCTAAGAAACAGCTAAGCAGCTGCCTAAAAACAAACCAAGCCAAGCGCAGAACACGCAGTTCCAGCAGTGCCTGAAAACGAAAAATCGACCTGCAGAGGATAAGAACAGCCAAAACAGGAGGTACCAGCGGAAAGAAAGGAGGAACATCCTGTTAATCCACAGAAATAAATTTAATTGCTTCATAGGTAGCCACTTCTGAAAAAGAAGTGGTTGTTTTATGGGTAAATTCTTATCTTTGCGCCCAAAGTTTTAAAAGATGAGTAAATTCGCGTTCGTTTTGCCCCAAGTCCCTACAGGGTCCTCTGCATCTTGGTGGAGTGAGAACAGCACTATACAATTACCTTTTGCTAAAAAGCCAAGGAGGAGATTTTATTTTAAGAATAGAAGATACGGATACTGCCCGCTATGTGGATGGAGCAGAAGACTACATCATGGAGACGCTGGACTGGCATGGAGATACAGTCTGTGGAAAGAGTCCTAAAAAGGAGGGCCATATGCGCCGTACAGACAGTCTGAAAGGAGATATCTATGATAAATATACTGAGCAGATTCTAAAAACGGAGTTATACCCTACTGGCGTTTGATACTCCAGAAGAGCTTGATAAAATCAGACTGGAATACGAGGCGAAAGGAGAAGTTTTTCTTATAATAATGTTACCAGAAACAGCCTGAGAAACAGCATTGCGCTTTCAAAAAGATGAGGTAGAAAAACTTTTTGGCTGAAAAAGTTCCTTTCGTAGTTCGATTTTAAAATGCCAGAAAAACCGAGTGATGGAGCTTAGCGATATTATCCGTGGGAATTTCAGCGTAAATACGGATACTCTGGATGATAAAGTTTTGGTGAAACAAGATGGAATGCCGACTTATCATTTCGCAAATATCATCGATGACCACGAGATGCAGATTACCAATGTGATTCGTGGAGGAAAGAGTGGCTGCCGTCAATGGCTCTGCATGTATTGTTATACGAAGCCATGGGCTGGAAAGCACCAGAATTTGCGCATTTGCCACTGATACTAAAAACCAGAAGGAAAAGAGAAAACTCAGCAAAAGAGACGGTGATAAATTTGGGTTTCCTGTGTTTCCGTTGAATTTTACTGATAAAGAAACAGGAGCTGTATCCAAAGGATATCGTGAGGAAGGCTATTTCCCGAAGCGTTTGTGAATTTCTTGGCACTTTTGGGCTGGTCGCAAATCTGATGATAAAGAAATCTTGTCATTAGAAGAAATGGTTCAAGAGTTTAATCTGCACAAAGTTCATAAATCTGGAGCAAGATTTAGTAAAGAAAAAGCAGAATGGTTTTAACAGCCAATATCTTAAAATGAAAACAGACGATGAACTGCTAGTTTTGCTTAAAAGAAATGGAAGCAGTGAAAAACTCTGGAGTTAGCGATGATAAGCTGATTACGATTATCAGGGCTAATGAAAGAAAGAGCAGTTTTCGTGAAAGATATCTATGAACAAGGGCAGTTTTTCTTCTCTGCGCCAGCGAATTATGATGAAAAAAAGCCATCAAAAAAAGCGTGGGCAGATACCACAGGAGGCTTCTTGCAGAGTTTGTTCAGAAATTAGAAAATGTGGATTTCAGTCAGAAATTCTCAAAAATCTTATTCATGATTTCGCTGCCGAAAAAGAATTAGGAATGGGTAAAGTGATGATGCCGCTGCGTTTGGCTTTTGGTGGGAGAACTGAAAGGGCCGGATGTTCCTGATATCATGAGATATTATAGGAAAAGAAAAAACTATAGAACGAATCGAGAAATTGATAGAAACTCATAAATTCATATTTGATTTTTAAATTTATTAGTATTTTGAAAACTCAAATATTATTCAAAATTAGAAATATGGAATACTTGGTTTGAACAACCGATAAAAAGAGTTGATGGAACAATATGAAAAATGCACTATCGTAGGCGAAGAGAGCGGCGTGGATGTTTCAGCAACTTGCAAACAAATAGAAGAAAAATTAACAAGACTAAAAAGAAAATCTATGGCAACCTTACGCCATGGCAGAGAGTGCAACTTTCTCGCACCCAGACAGACCCTATACATTGGACTATATCCACGGAATAGCGGATGAGGGCAGCGTTGTCGAGCTTCATGGCGATAGATGTTTTTGCGGATGACCCAGCGATGATAGGAGCGATGATAAAAATAAATGGTCAAAGCGTGATGGTTATCGGAACACAAAAGGGAAGAACCACGAAAGAAAGACAATACAGAAGATTCGGAATGTCTAATCCTGATGGATACCGTAAGGCATTGAGATTGATGAAGCTGGCAGAGAAATTTAATATGCCTATCGTGACTTTTGATAGACACTCCTGGTGCTTATCCTGGTCTTGAAGCAGAGGAAAGAGGGCAAGGTGAGGCTATTGCAAGAAATATTTTTGAGATGAGCCTTCTAAAAGTTCCTGTAATCGCTATCGTTATCGGTGAGGGAGCTAGTGGAGGAGCTCTGGGGAATAGGTGTAGGGAACAAGGTCTACATGATGGAAAATACTTGGTATTCAGTGATTTCGCCAGAATCATGTTCTTCTATTCTTTGGAGAAGCTGGGAGTACAAAAGAAACTGCTGCCGATACGCTGAAACTTACAGCGCAAGATATGCTGAAAGAAAAAAATTGATAGACGGCATTATCGCAGAGCCTCTTGGCGGAGCACACTATGAACCTGCAGAAGCGTTTGCTAGTGTAAAAAGATACAATTTTGAAAAAGCATAAAAAGCATATAAAGGCTTTACTGCGGAAGAACTTGCTTCACAAAGACAAGAGAAATTTGTGGAAATGGGACAATACAAAGGATAATTTAAATAAAAAAGCTGGAAGAAATTTTCCAGCTTTTTTTGTTTTATTACGCCTAATGTTAGTTGATAATCGGCTTGGATGCTTCTTGATTGTTGGTATTTTTCCCTCCACATACTACGGATGAAATAGTGTAAGAGCCTTTGGCTATAGACATTCTCCTGTAGAGTTTGCGGGAACATTTAGTTAGTAATTATGTTTCCCTGTGAAACTCACCACGATAGAACACTTTGATATGTTTTTCACGCTTACATGTGCATTAGGCCCTTTGCTGCTTCCGTTGAGTATTCTAGTAGCTTCTTCAGCAGTTTCTTGGTGGCTTCTGTGGTTGCTTTGAGGCTGATGAGAAGTCGAGGTGTGCGAGGAAGAACTGCTGACACTTAAACAGGCTAACTTCCTTTTTGAATTCAGGAGTTTTAGGGTGGGTGGGATAGTTTACAATGAAATTTGCAACTTCTACTTTGGGTCGTTGGATTTTTCTGTCTGTTCTACGGTATATTGGGACTGAGCAGAATATACCTGTGGACATAAATCAAAAAAAGAAGTAAAAATGGTTTTTCATCTTTATAAAAAATTTGTATCTTTGCCAATTAATTACAAAAATATAAAAATATTATAATTATGTATACACCAGTAGCAGCAGATGTAGCTAAACTAAGAAACACAACAGGTGCAGGAATGATGGACTGCAAAAAAGGCTTTGGTAGAAGCTGAAGGGATTTTTGAAAAAGCTATCGAAAATCCTTAGAAAAAGGACAAAAATCGCAGCAAATAGAGCAGATAGAGAATCTACTGAAGGAGCTGTAATCGCAAGAGTAAATGAGGATAACACACTAGGTGCTATCATCTCTTTTAAACTGTGAAACTGACTTCGTTGCTAAAAAATGATGCTTTCGTAGAATTGGCTTACGAATTAGCAGAACAAGCAATGAACTACGCTTCTAAAGAAGAGTTCTTAGCTTCTGATTTCCACGGAATTACTGTTGCTGAAAAAAACTAATCGAGCAAACAGGAGTTATCGGAAGAAAATAGAAATCAGTGCATTTGAAAGAATCGAAGGACCTTTCTTGGGAGCTTATATCCACGCAGGAAAACAAAATCGCAGCTATCCTGGCATTGTCTGCTAAAGTAGACAGATAGCAGAGGCAGCGAGAAACATCAGTATGCTGGGTAGCATCTATGAGCCCAGAGTTCTTTCTTACAAAGATTTCTCTCCTGAGTTTATAGCAGCAGAAACAGATGCAAGAATTGCAGCAATCGAGAAAAGATAACGAGGAGCTTGTAAGACTTGGAAAACCATTGAAAAATGTTCCTAAATATGTTTCTTATGCACAATTGACAGAGCAAGTTCTAAAAACAAAGCAGGAAGAAGATGCAAAAGCTGAATTGAAAGCTGAAGGTAAGCCAGAACAAATCTGGGGATAAAATCTTACCTGGTAAAGTACAGAGATTCATCAGCGATAACACTTCTCTAGACCAAGAAAAGCATTGCTTGACCAAAACTACATCAAAGATGGAGATATGAAAGTTTCTCAATATGTGAAATCTGTAAATCCAGACCTTGAGTAGTAAGATTCATAAGAGTTTCTCTTTAATTAAAAGTATAAATTTTACTCAATTCCTCTTAGCCGAAAAGCTGAGAGGATTTTTATTCTGAGCAGCATGTTTTTATAAAGCTTAGTGATAAATATCAGTATTTTAAATAATCATTGTATGTTTTTTTATCGTTATTTTTGCTAACAAATTGTACTTTTTAACACTAAATAAAAAGAAAAAAATGGCTGAAATAAGCGAAATGATCAGAGATTACTGGACAGAGCGTTCCAAAACATACAACGATTCTACATTGCAGGAGCTTTATGGGGACAATGCCCAGAACTGGGAAGATATTCTCTATGGAGATATTGATAAAAACCAGAAACTGAAGATATTAGACATCGGAACAGGACCAGGGATGTTCGCGGTTTTGTTGGGAAGAAATCCGAATTTTAGAGGGTGTCCGCTGTGGATTCCAACAAAGGGATGATAGAACAGAGCAACGCAGAATGCACAGAAATTTGAGGCGAAGGTAAATTTTTCAGCTGCTCGATGCGCAGCAGCTGCCTTTTGAGGACAATACATTTGATGTGATTGTCACTAGAAATGTGACTTGGAATCTTCCTCACCGAAAGATGCTTACAAAGAATGGAAAAGAGTACTGAAAAAGGAGGGAAAAATGATAAATTTTGATTCCAACTGGTATTCTTATCTCTTTGATGAAAATCTACATAAATACCACGATGAGCACCAGACAAAGAAACTCAAGAAGCCTTGCCAGAGAGAATGGAAGCGCGAATGGAGAACATCGCAAAAACGCTCCCTTTCCAAAGGAGAAGACCTGCGTGGGATGTTAATTGTCTTTTTGGATTTAGGGGTTTTTCTAAGATGGCTTTTGATTATAATATCAATGATGAGGGTCTATGACAAAGGAACATCAGAAATCAATGCCTATGCACCGATGTTTAGAATTATAGCCGTTAAATAAATATAGAATTAAATTTAAATTATGCATAAAAATATTTTGTTCAGTTGCACTAGGGCGCTTGTTTTGTCTTGCTCAGGGAAGAAAGAATCAGTAGATAATAAAGGCTGAAATGCTAACGCTCCTAAAAATGGAGAAAGTAGAATATATCTATCACGATGGAACCAGAGATTTGAAAGTTTCCATCACCACACCGCCACAGCGTGCGGCTCTTTTACACCTCATATGACAGAGATGCTTTTGGCATTAGGGTCTAGAGCGATAGAATAGTGGTGAGAACTACGGAAGGCCCTGTTTCTAAGCAATTTGAAAAGGAATATGAGAAAGTTCAGATGAATATAAATTCATAGGACATAGTTTTAAAAAATGACCAAAGAGGGCTTTCCTTCTCAGAGACCAGATTTCGTGTCTAGTGATGGAGACCTTAGTTCAGAATCTACTGGTTCGCCAAGAGGAACTTTTGGCTCAGGGAATAGCGCCATTTACACCCAAAACCATCCAGACTCAAACGCTACGATAGAAACTGTGTATGAGGATTTCTATATGCTGGGAAAAATCTTTAATGTAAATGACAAAAGCGAAGGAAGTGGTAGAGGAATGAAATCCAAACTTGCCGAGGCTAAAAACATTCGTAGTTAAAACCTGAAAAACGAAAAAGAAAAAGTAATGATACTTTCTTCTATTAACAATGGAATTTGGGTTTTCTCTTCTTTGGCGCGGATTTGGTTCGTCAGGCAGGAGGTATTAATATTTACGAAGATGCAAGGGACGGCATATGAGTTCGTATCTTTGAGAGTGTGGTGCATAGAAATCCAGATGTGATTTTTCATCACGGACACGCAGTCCAGAAACATGACTCCCGAGAAAAAGCCAACTTCATCAAAAATCACCCTATCTTGAAGGATATCAATGCAGTGAAGAATAATCAGATTTATGAAGTGAATTTTTGCGGATGTTTCGCCAGGGGTCAGAAATGTAGATTTTATCATCAGATTAAAATAAGTTCTTTACCAAGGAGGAAAAATAGAATATTGTTTGCAAATAGTTGTGTAAATTTCAATAATTTCGTTAAAAATCATATTTTTATTGGTTTTTAACGAAATTATTCGATATAGCAAGATAAAAATTAATACAACTATGGAACATTGGCTAGAAAAAGATGAGCGGACTTATCTGGTCCGATGTCTTTATCGTATTGTGTGTTTTCACGGGAATTTACTTCTCTATTAGACTTGGTTTTCCTCAGTTTACCCAAGTAAGGAAATGCTGAGACTGCTTTTTCAGGAGAAAAGAATCGGAGAAGGGGCTGTCTTCTTTTTCAGGCGTTTTTCTTTGGCTATTTCAGGGGCGTGTAGGAACAGGAAATATTGTGGGAGTAGCCACAGCGATTGCCATGGGAGGGCCGGGGTCTATATTTTGGATGTGGCTGATAGCGATTTTGGGGTCTGCATCGGCATTTATAGAGTCTACTCTGGGGCAGGTTTATAAAGAGAAATAGACGGAGAATACCATGGAGGGCCCACTATTACATAGAAAAAGGGCTGGGAATAAGGTGGTATGCTATTCTTTTTCGCTGTGATTGCAGTGGTGTGCTGTGGTTTCTTTTTGCCAGGGGTACAGAGTAATAGTATAGCTCAGTCTATGAATAATGCCTTTGGGATAGTCACACAGACGGATTATTTCATTCCTTTCAATATCTTTGGGGCAGTTGTCGTAGGACTTTTTAGTGATGATAATATTTGGAGGAGTCAAAAAGACTGGGGCATGCTTCAGAAGCGATAATTCCTTTGATGGCGGGAGCTTATATTTTTAGTAGGGCTGATTATCATTATTCTTAATTTTCATAGAATTCCAGAAGTATTTTTCTACGATTATTTCTTCGGCTTTTTGGGCAGGATGCTGTTTTCGGTGGGATTTTAGGCAGTGCTATTGCTTGGGGAGTGAAAAGGGAATTTATTCAATGAAAGCAAGACAGGGACAGGGCCTCACGCAGCAGCAGCATCGGAGGTTATCCATCCAGCAGAACAGGGGCTGGTGCAGGCTTTTCTGTATATAGATACTCTTTTTGTTTGTACTACTACGGCATTTATGATTTTGTTTTACTAATCAATATCATGTGATGGATGAGCAGACTAAAATGATGGTGGTGGAACATATAAAAGATGTAGATTATACAGGTTTTACCCAGGCTGCGATTTCTTCTCATTTTTCCTTCGTTTTGGGAATGAATTTGTATGGTAGCATTATTTTTCTTTGCTTTTACTACCATAATGGCTTATTACTACTACGCGAGACCAATCTTACCTTTTATTGTCTGTCCTAAATATCACCATTGGGCTACTTTTGTTTTTGAGAATTGTTTTCTTATAGGCGTATATATGGGAAGTGCGAGAGGCTAAACTAGCGTGGATAATAGCAGATGTGGGGTCTGGGCTGATGGCGTGGGTGAACATTATAGCGATTTTTACTGCTGGGAAATACCGCACTGAAAGTATGGAAAGACTATAAAACCCAAAAGGAAAACAGTATAGCAAAAGCCAACTTTTGATGCTAAAAACTGAACATTAAAAACACGTGATTTTTGGGAGAAAAACACAAATCCCTAAAACTTTGGTTTAGAGACTTTGACAGGTTATAATATATGAATGGATTCCTATAATTAGTGTTCTTTGATTGGAAATTGTTACAAAAAAAGATTGTTTTTACTTTTGGCTATCTAATGCACTGATTTAGTGGAGATAATTTGTTAATATAATATGTAAAAATCGCAACGCAAATTCCTACTAAAAACAGAGATTAATAAGACTAAAATTAGAAGAAATTTAATATACACTATCTGACCATACTTTCCGAATTTTTCATTGCAGAAATTTCTTGTCTTTTTGTAGGAAAACGAATTCTTTTTTGGATTTTTAGAAACTTCTATCGTATTCAAAACCATCTTCTTCGCCTGTGATTTCGGCTATGATTTTAGAAATCTGCTGAATGTATTTTCCGTAATTCTCATACAGCCAGTATTTTTCCTATAAAATATATAAGCACACAGAATGATAAAGAGATATTATGCTAAAGAAAGAGAGGTTAAAATCCTTGTTATCCACATATGAAGCATAATAAAGCTCAATATAAAGGAATGGATGCTATATAAAAGATTTATAAAGTTCTGAATTTAAAACCAATTCGTACCTTAAATCCAAAAAATATTATGATAAGTATTGAGGGTTTTGGGTATTCAGTTTTTATAAAAAGTATAGAATTTTTAGATAATAATATCCTATAATGACAAATGCTGTAAGTATCAGTATAACAAGGAGATAGGTGTGCTTGATATCCATCCCTGAGAAAGGGAGGACACAGCCCACAAAAGACAATACTTGTCCAAAATTCTGTCCGCATATTCTTCCGAATCATTTCCAGAGGCAGTATGAATTTCTTTTTGTTTTTCCAAAGGAAATTTCAGGGAATGGATTCTATTTTTCCTCGTTCCATACTTGTTTTAAATTTTCTAAATCCATCAGATTTTTATTAAATTTTTATGATTCTTTGTGTATCAATTCGTTTACTAAGTCGCTCAGCTTCTGTTTCAGCTCGGTTTTAGTTTTTACACGGCAGTTTCCTTCCGTTATTCCCAGTTGTTCTGCCATTTCTTTCCCAGAATAGTCTTCTAAATAGTAGAATATCAGTGCTTTTGTCTATTGGGCTGAGCAGGTGGATGGCATCATACATTATTTTTACTTTGTACTCTTCTTCAGCGGTTTCTTCATTTTTGATGTCAAAATTCTGAATTTCCTCTTCCCGAGAGATGAACCCTCTTTCCGATTTCAAGAAAACTATCGCTGTATTCAGGGCTACACGATACATCCAAAGTAGAAAATTTGCTTTTTCCTCAAAACTCGGATGGGCTTTCCACAGCTGATAGGTAATTTCTTGAAACAAATCACTCTGAGTCTTCCGGCTCGTCCATATACATTTTGGAGATTTTGAAAAAGCACGCCTTTATGCTTTTCTATTCTCTCTAAAAATTCCAGCTCTAATGAAGACATCGATTGATTTTTATCTAATTAGTATTTAAAAATAAAAATTTGTTACACATTTATTTGATAAAACCACATTTTTATGTGGTTTATTTTATTCTTAGAGACTCTTTGACGAGTTCTATCATTTTTGGGTCGCCTGTCTGCTTTCCTTTTTTCATCGGAGAATTTCACGGTTGGTATCCATTCATCATTTGCGCCAAGAACTCCTGTGAGGTTTTCATCACGATATTCATCGGAGTGAGTCCTACATCGTTAGTTAGATTTGTCCCAATTCCGAAGGAAAGTCCCACTTTTCCTTGCGGGGCCTGCATAATTTCAGAAATTTTCTCTAAATTAAGATTATCCGAGAAAAATAATGTATTTAAACAAAGGATTGATGCCGTGTTTTTCCGTAGTGTTTGATGGTTTTCGGCAGAAAGCTATCGGGTCGCCGCTGTCATGCCTTACTCCATCGAAAAAGTTTAGCGAATTTTTATCAAATTGCTTGAAAAAAACACATCAGTAGTATAAGTGTCCGAAAGCGCAACTCCCAAGTCACCGCGGTGAGACATCACCCAATGCTCCAGAGAAAGGGCATTTGCCATCTTAAAAGCCATACTGCGCGCCATGGAACATGAACCACTCGTGGGCGTGCGTTCCGATAGGTTTCACGCCGTATTTCATTTGCAAAATGGACATTGGAAGAACCAATGAAATAACTGTTGGAATCTTGGGTAGGGCTTTCATCACTACATCATGGACTTTGTAGGAGTGTCTTCTTCGTGTCCCAAATTCAGCAGGGGAAATTTACTTTCAGCTCGAAGAGGTTTTTAGCCTTTTTCTAGGGGTTTTTGGGTGATTTCTTCATCGGTTTGGCGTTCCATGCGTTCGTTTTGTAATAAAGTTCACTGATGAGTGACAGCAGCACTCCCAAAGTATGGTTCTGTACCAGAGTCCTTCTACGGTGACTTTTAAATCGTTTCCTATTTGGCTGATTTTTCACTTCGGAAGGGTCGTAGTGGTATCCTTCTAAAAAGTCTAAATAAAGGCAGATTTAGGTATGGACAATTTTTCTTTAAAAATTCTTTTCTGCTTTGGTCAGCTGGAGTTTTGCCATTTTCGTTGATGGCTTTTCTGAGGGAGCATCGTCAAAAGCCTTCTGGGAAAAATGCTTCCCTCGGTTTGATGAATACATATTTTTACTCTCGCATCTGGAAAGAGCTTTACCACAGCGCATTGCATGGTGAATTTGTAAAAATCGTTGTCTAATATAGAGTTAAAAACTACGCTCATTTTTAGATTTTTATTAAAATTAAAGCCATAAAAATACGAAAATTCTATTATTAAAATTGTGTTTAAATAGATAAATAATTAAATTCGCCACAATTTGAATGAACCATGACCGATATCTTGAAGTTTTACTCACTATCAGAGATAGATTATGAGACACAAATATCCTTTAATCGAGAAAAATAAAATATTTTGCAAAGGGCATATTCTTGTATTTTGTATTGCAGATTTGTGCTTTATTGCTAATGTTTTTGGTGGATGAATTTTTAATAAAGAAAATGGGTTTTGCTTCCGTTTTTAAATTAATGATAGAAAGTCAAAAAGAAAATAAAAGGTATTATGGTTTTCTGGTTGTGATTTTTAGGGCCTTTGGTAGAAGAGCTTATTTTTAGGTTGATTTTTAGTCCTAAGCGCAGAAATATCGCGATATTTACTTTTTTGTTTTTGTTCTTGGTATTGAATAAAACTTATTATATTAACAAAAATAGATTGGCTGTTGCTGGTGTCTTTGGCAGTGTCAGGATTGCTGTCTTTTTCTTGTTTTTAATTTGCTGAAACGAAACCCTAAAATGAGAAACAGCCATAGGGAAAAAGACAGAAAAATAATCACGATAGTGTCTGTTGTTCTTTTTGGGTTGTTGCATATTGCTAACATAGAAAATCTGCATTGGGAACTGGCGCTGCTCTATCCTGTGTATGCTCTTCCGCAAATGATTTTAGGGTATGTTTCTTCTGTGCAGAGGCTGAAATTAGGTTTTGTCTGGGGATTGTTTTTTCATTCAATGATTAATTTAATGAGCTTTTTCTGAGATAAAATATGCAAAATAATCTTCTGTTTTTGCATATTTTTGTATCCATTTCAGTTCTATGAAAAATTCATATCAAAAACAAATCTTTTTCTATACCAATATTGGTCTTGGCGGTGATAATGGAAGTTGCTTTGAGGCGATTCCTAATGACTACAAGCAGAAAAGAAATTATATGGACAGCCACTCGGATGAAATAGAGGTTTTTGGTTTTTGGGAAGTTCGCATAGTTTGTATGGCATAAATCCTAAATATTTCAGCCAAAAGACTTTATAATATGGCGTATGTTTCCCCAGTCATTGGATTTGGATTATAAAAATTTTTGAAAAATATCAAGATAGATTTAAAAATCTGAAAACCATCATTGTCGATATTTCCTATTTTTTTCACTATATGCAACATTAGAAACAGGGCCGGAGCAATGGAGGGCAAGAATTACTAACATATATTACGATATACCGACATCTAAGGCGACAAATAATTTTGAGGGTTCTGACCAATAAGCTGGATATAAACTATAGCCGAGATGAAGTCATATTACACTAAAAAATAAAAAAATGATAAAGCCTTCATAGACAGCACATTTACAGCTAAAAATGTATAACGGATGGATTTCCTAAAAACCAGCAAAAACACTGATGATTTAGAAGAAACAGGTGTGGCGGCCGCTGAAAGGCACACTTATGACATAACCGAAAGGAGCAAGGGTAGAAACGCACAATGAGCAGACCAATGTTTTGGGTAAAGGTGTAGATTGGTCAAAAACAGAAAAAAATGTAAAAAGTAGTATTTGTCACAACGCCAACTTATAAAACCTATTATAGCAGAATAAACGCAGACCAATGGGATAATACTCATAAAATTATAGAAGATATCTGCCGAAAAAACAGTAACTGCCAGTACATCAATCTGCTAAAAATGAAGAAATCTTTTCACTGAAAAAGATTTTAGCGATGCTGACCACCTTTTCGGAAACAGGAGCCGAGAAAATGTCTAAACATATAAATCAGTTCTGACAAGCACGAAATAACTAAATTTTTCTTTACTTTTTGCTATGTGCATTCAGAATTAGAACTTCAGTTAAAAAAACATTGCCTTCGGAGCCTGGTGTTTATCGTTATTACGATAAAAAGGGTGAGATTTTGTATGTGGGAAGGCTAAAAACCTGAAAAACAGGGTTCTGTCTTATTTTTAATAAAAGTCAGATCGGATACAAAACCCGAATGATGGTTTCTAAAATCGTAAGGCTGGAAACCACCGTGGTTAATAGCGAATACGATGCGCTTCTTCTGGAAAAACAACCTCATAAAAGAATATCAGCCTTTCTATAATATTCTGCTGAAAGATGACAAGTCCTATCCATGGATTTGCATCAAAAAGAGCCTTTCCTCGGATTTTTAACGAGAAATGTCATCAAAGACGGCTCGGAATATTATGGGCCTTATGCGAAAGTAAAACAGGCAAAAAACGCTGATAGAAGTTATCAAAAACATCTATAAACTCAGAACTTGCAGCCTAAATCTCGCTCCCGAAAAAGATAAAAGAAGGAAATATAAAGTCTGTCTGGAATATCACATTAAAAACTGCTCTGGCCCTTGCGAAGGACTAGAATCTGAGGGAAGAATACGCCCAAAAAGCTAAACGCCATTCGTGGGATTATCAAAAGGTGAATTCAAGGCGGCGAGGGAATATTTAGAAGCTGAAATGTACAACTACGCTGCAAAGCTGGAATTTGAAAACGCCCAGCAGAGCAAGGAAAAAAATTGCAGATTTTAGAAAATTACCAGACCCATACCACTATCGTAAGCTCCAACATAAACGATGTGGATGTCTTCGGTATTATCAGCGATGAAGCGGCGGCTTATGTCAATTATTTCAAAATTAAAAACGGTTCTATTATTCAGTCCTACACCACAGAAATCAAAAATGCTGGACGAGACCGATGAAGAGATATTGGAAGAAGCGCTGATAGAAATTAGGAATAAATTTAATTCTACTTCTACGGAAATTTTTCTTCCGTTTCATCTCAATATAGAAATTCCACAAGTGAAGCTGATTGTCCCTAAACTGGGCGACAAAAAGCGTATCGTGAAACTTTCCGAGAAAAAAACGCAATGGAATACCGCGTGGAAAAAACTCAAAGCAGGTGCAGATAGTAGATCCAGAAAGACATACCAACCGTATCATGGCGGAGATGAAAAAAACTCCTCAGACTTCCCGAAGAGCCGCGCCATATAGAAGGTTTTGACAATTCTAATATTCAAGGGACCAATCCCGTTTCGGCGTGTGTGGTTTTTCAAAGATGGGAAACCCAGCAAGGCGGATTATCGGATTTTTCATGTAAAAACTGTGGAAGGACCGAATGATTTTTGCTACGATGGAAGAAGTCATCTATCGCCGATACAGCAGACTTTTTGGATGAGGGCGAACCACTACCACAGCTGATTTTGATAGACGGAGGAAAAGGGTCAGCTCAGTTCCGCAGTGAAAAGCCTGAAACTCCTCGGGCTGTATGGGAAAAATTTCCATCATCGGAATAGCGAAAAGATTGGAAGAAATTTTCTTTCCCGAAGATCCGGTCCCATGTATTTAGATAAAAAATCAGAGACTTTGAAGGTTCTCCAGCAGGTTCGGGATGAGTCGCATCGCTTTGGTGTGAAGCATCACCGCACGAGAAGGAAAAATTCTACAATAAAATCAGAATTGGAGGAAATCCCTGGCGTAGGCGAGAAAAACCATTCAGCAGCTTTTATCTAAATTAAAATCCGTAAAAAGAATAAAAGAAAGCCTCACTGGAAACACTGGAAGAGATTTTAGGAAAAATCCAAGGCAAAAAGCAGTTTGGGAGCATTTTAACAGCTAAAAAGATTGAATAAAGTTCCTGATTTTTGCTCGTAAAAGTGAAGTTGGGAAATTTTGTCACATTAAAAATATCAATTTTAAATCGTTTTTCGGAAATTTTGTCTTGTTTTGTATAATAGAATGGTTTTTGCAATTTAGATTTCAGATAACTTTTAAAAATAAAAGAATTATGAATCTAAATCAATACCGTAAAATCACAAGAAGCCATCAAAAAGCACAACAGATTGCTTTTGGATTTTGGCAACCAGAGTATAGAACCTCAGCATCTATTGGAGGGAATTTTCCAAGTGGATGAGAATATTTCGGCTTTTCTGATGAAAAAAAGCAGAAGCCGACCTTAACCTGATAAGACAAAGAAACAGAGAATCTTTTGGAAAGCCTCCCAAAAGTGGAAGGTGGAAATATTTACCTTTTCTCAAAGCGCCAGCAAAGTCCTTCTGGAAGCGCCTAATATTGCTAAAAAGAATGGGCGATGAGTATGTGACTTTGGAGCATATTTGGTTGGCGTTATTAGAGGTGAGTTCTTCCGTTTCGCAGATGTTGAAAAGACATGGGCGTGACCAAATCCCTTTTGGAAGGAGGAATTAAAGAACTTAGAAAAAGGTTCAAAAGGCGACTTCGGCAAGTTCCGAAGAGACTTACCAATCGCTTAATAAATATGCTAAAAACTTCAATGAACTAGCAGCCGAAGGGAAATTAGACCCAGTAATCGGGCGAGATGAAGAAATCCGAAGAGTACTGCAGATTCTTTCGCGAAGAACCAAGAACAACCCTATTCTCATCGGTGAACCAGGAGTGGGTAAGACCGCCATCGCTGAGGGAATAGCTCACAGAATCATCAGTGGAGATGTTCCAGAAAATCTGATGGACAAAAACGCTCTATTCACTTGATATGGGAGCATTGATTGCAGGTGCGAAATACAAAGGAGAGTTCGAAGAAAGACTAAAATCCGTAGTCAATGAAGTGGTAAAATCTGATGGGCAGATTATCCTTTTCATCGATGAAATTCACACCCTTGTAGGAGCAGGCGGCGGCGAGGGGCGATGGATGCTGCGAATATCCTGAAACCAGCTTTGGCGAGAGGAGAGCTTCGTTCCATCGGTGCGACAACGCTTAACGAGTATCAAAAATACTTTGAGAAAGATAAGGCTCTGGAACGCCGTTTCCAAAAAAGTAATGGTGGAAGAGCCAGACACAGAATCAGCGATTTCTATTCTTCGTGGAATCAAAGACAAATATGAATTCCACCACAAGATTAGAATCAAAGATGAAGCTATCATAGCGGCGGTAGAAATGTCTCAGCGATATATTTCGGATAGATTTTTACCAGATAAAGCCATTGACCTAATCGATGAAAGCTTCTGCAAAAATTAAGAATGGAAATCAATTCCAAACCAGAGGAATTGGATGTTTTAGACAGAAAAACTTATGCAGATGGAGATAGAGTTGGCGGCAATTTCAGAGAGGGCAACCAGACTAAAAATAGACCATCTGAAAGAAGATATTGCGAAAAATTACTGAGGAGCGAAACCAAATTAACGCAAAATGGCTCAGCGAAAAGCAGAAATCCGAGGATTTGACTCAGATTAAAAAGATATTGAAAGCCTGAAATTAGAAGCTGAAAAGAGCTCAGCGTATGGGCGATTATGCAAAAGTTTCGGAGATACAATATGGAAAAACTCCGTGAAAAGGAGGACGAGCTACAAAAAACTAGAGCTGGCTATGCAGAATCAGCAAAAATGAGTTGGTGAAAGAAGAAGTTACCGCAGAAAATATCTCTGAAGTGGTGGCGAAAATGGACAGGAATTCCAGTGACTAAACTACTTCAGTCCGAAAGAGAAAAACTGCTTCATTTGGAAGATGAACTCCATAAAAAAGTAGTAGGGCAAGAGGAAGCGATACAATCCGTAGCCGATGCCATCCGTAGAAACAGAGCGGGACTGAATGATGAGAAAAAACCTATCGGGTCTTTCCTTTTCCTCGAACTACGGGAGTTGGTAAAACCGAATTAGCCAAAAGCCTTGGCGGAGTTTTGTTGATGATGAAAATAATATGACCCGTATCGATATGTCTGAATATCAGGAGAAACACTCTGTTTCTAGATTGGTAGGAGCGCCTCCGGGGTATGTGGGCTATGATGAGGGCGGACAGCTGACCGAGGCAGTGAGAAGAAGACCATATTCTGTGGTGCTTCTGGATGAGGTGGAAAAAGCGCATCCAGATGTGTTTAATACCTTGCTTCAGGTGCTGGATGACGGGCGATTGACCGACAACAAAGGTCGCGTGGTGAATTTTAAAAATACCATTATCATCATGACTTCTAACCTTGGTTCTCATATCATTCAGGAGAATTTTGAGAAAAATCAATGAAAGTAATTTGGCTACAATCGTAGAAAAACCAAAGAAGAAGTATTTGACCTGTTGAAACAAACTCTACGACCAGAGTTCCTCAACAGAATAGATGAAACGGTGCTGTTCCAACCATTGAATTACAATGAAATCGGAAAAAAATCGTTCAGTTCCAACTAAGAGGAATCAACAAAAATGCTGGAAAGCAGAAATATCATCTTGACTGCAACGCAGGAAGCGATAGATTTCATTCTGAAAAAGGCTACGACCCAGCATTTGGAGCTAGACCACTGAAACGAGTAGTGCAGCAGGAAGTTCTGAATAAACTCTCAAAAGAGATTTTTGGCTGGAAATGTGAAAGAAGGCGAGAGAGTGACAGTAGATTGTTTTTGATAACAAGCTGGTTTTCAGACCTGCAGAGTAATTGTTATAATGTTATAAAGACCATTTAGACCTGCTGAATAATCTAACCTTGTTATTGATCTTTTTCATAGAATCCATATGGCGGGTCTAAATGGTTATTTTAGAATTTAAATGTAAATCAAAAATAAAATCCTTCAATTTTTGAAGGATCTTCTACCTTTGTGATTTAAATGAAAAACGATATGACTGAGAACAAGAATTTACCAAAAGTTGGAGTTATCGGAAGTGGTAGTTTTGCTACCGCAGTAGTAAAAATGCTGATGGAAAACTGCGAAAAAGTGCATTGGCTGCTTCGTAATGATGGCACAAGGGAGGCTCTGGTTTCACAAGGGGAGCAATCCGCACTATCTCACGGCAGTGAAATTTAACCCAGACCGATTGGTTTTGACAATGGATATCAATGAGCTGGTAACAGCCTGCGATGTGATTATTCTAGCAACGCCATCCATCTATTTGGCAGATACCATAGAGAAGATGACTTGTGATTATTCAGGTAAGATATTTGCTTCAGTGATTAAAGGAATTGTTCCAAAAACATAATGACATTGTGGCGAATTATCTCCGTGATACTTTTTAATATAGGATATAGAAGCCAAGCAGTTCTTGCAGGGGCCGTGCCACTGGAAGAGGTTGCCATGGAGCGATTGTCTTTCGCTTACAGTGGCGGCTGCCAGCAAGGAAAACCACTCAGATACTGAGCGACTTGTTGTCTTCACGATATATTAGAATTAACCAAAAGTAATGATATTCTAGGTAATGAATACAGCGCAGTTCTGAAAAATATCTATGCCATAGGCGCAGGAATGGCGAATGGGCTGGGCTATGGAGATAATTTCCAAGCGGTATATATTTCTAATGCCGTTCGGGAGTTGGAAAGAATTCTAGATGCGGTATATCCAGAGCCAAGAGATGTCAATGAAAGTTCGTACATTGGGGATTTGCTTGTTACGGCTTACTCGTTGTTCAGTAGAAACAGAATGTTTGGGAACTACATCGGGAAGGGCTATACCGTGAAATCTGCTATCCAGTCTATGAGCATGGTGGCAGAGGGCTACTACGCTACCAACGGAATCTATCAGATTATTAAAAACAATAATATAGATGCTCTATCGTGCAGCATATTTATAGAATCCTTTACGAAGACTGCGAAGAAGAATTTACAAAACTGGTTCAAAAGCTAAATTAAAATGAAAGAATACATAGAATACAACACTAAACAAGGCATAACAGACCTGCTGTCCGAAATAGAACTAGACGACGAAAAAGGGCTGGGTGAAGGAATGCACAAAGGAGAAATGATAGCTTCTGTCAAACTTCCTAATAATAATTTTTAATTATAATGAAAAATGGCGAGCTGGTGGAGGTATTCATCTCAGAAATATCTAAGGGTAGATTATTTTGGCGAGCCTCAGACCTGTGAGTTTTTGATTTTTAAAAATCGTGGCATATAGATTTTTTGGATTAGATGAATTTTATTTTGACCATATATTTAGATAAAAATAATTTTAGGGATAATAAAAATGAATCAATCGAAAAAGGGATTTATCTATACTACTATTGGTGCTACGCTGTGGGGTATAAATGGGGCTTTTGCGGAGTTTTTTTGTTTTTGCAGAAAGGGGTAACTTCTGACTGGCTGACACCCTTACAGGCTTTTTGCTGGCAGGAATTTTTATTGGTTTATCTTTATGCCAAGGATAAAAATAAAATCTTTGATATTTTTAGAAATACTAAAGATTTGATAAGGGTTTTTGTTTTCGGGGTTTTTGGTATGCTGGGAACACAATATACCTATTTCACTACGATACAGCATTCTAATGCAGGCATTGCTACGGTGCTTCAGTATTTTGGGCCTACGCTTATTTTGCTTTTATGTTTGTTTTAAAGAAAAGAAAACCGAAGCCCTATGAGGGTAGTTGTTTTGTTTTTATCTCTTTTTGGGCGTGTTTATTCTGGCTACGCATTTAGATAAGAACACATTGAAGATTTCTTCTGTGGCGCTGTTTTTGGGGAATGCTCTCGGCGATTACTTTGGTCATATATACAGTGCAGCCAGCAGAGATTTTAAAGAAATATGGAACGGCGGTGGTTATCGCATGGGGAATGTTTATCGGTGGAATTGCTCTTTCTATAACAGTGAAACCATGGGAACAGCCTGTGAAGGTGGATATTGTAGTAATCGTATTTTTATTACTGATTGTCCTTTTGGGAAGTATCTTTGCGTTTCTGTTTTATCTGTCAGGCGTAGGAATTATAGGGCCTACGAAAGCAAGTATGATAGCCTGTATAGAACCTGTGGTAGCTACGATATGTTCTGTAGTATTTTTAGGAAATCCTTTTTCCTTCTTGGATGCGATAGGGTTTGCTTTTTATCTTGTCCACGGTGTTTATTGTAGCATATATTTCGGATAGAGAAATTAAAAAAAATACCACTCAATAAGTGGTATTTTTTATTTCGGTTTATTTCACGCCTTTTTCTTTCATAGCTTTATTCAGTGGTTTTAGGATGGCAACTCCCAGAAGTGTGGCGATGAGCAGCAGGGCGAAATTTGACCCAGAAGAAATTGGCTTTGTCTTCGTAGCTGTACCACATACTTGCCACTACGCCAGAGAGTTTGTTCCCTATCGATGTAGAAAGGAAAAATCCTCCCATCATCAGCGCTGTGATTCTCGGTGGAGAAAGTTTAGACACCAGAGAAAGTCCCCTAGGAGACAGGCAGAGTTCACCTATTGTGATGATTCCATAAGCAGCAAATAAACCAAAGCGGTGATGCTTGGAAGCGCCATTATCTCCATATATACAGCGCCTACCATTACAAGGCAGCTGAGTGCCGAGATGAATAGTCCCAAAACTATCTTTGTAGGAGTGGAAGGCTCTTTTGTCTTTTCTACGAAGCATCATGAAGAAACCTACCACTACTGGTGTCAGAACAATTACCCAAAAAGGATTGATAGACTGGAACAGCTCGGTATTGTAGATATACTTTTTGTCTGGATTGGCTTCCAGCTCGGCTCTTTTGTTCTTTGCTTATATTTTTGAAATAAATATCTTTTCCTTGTTCTTTTTTAGGTTTTCCATCTTCACCTTTTACAGTTTTGGAACTGGTGGTCATGGACAGCGACTTCCTTTGTGCCGTAGTCTTTCGTATCTACCAAATAGATGCTTTCCAATGGTTTTTCTAAAACAGCAGGAACACTTCTGTCTGTGTAGTAATTTGCCCAGCGGGTGAGGGCAGTTCCGTTTTGTTTAAATACAGCCCAGAACATCATACTCACAGCAAAAATAGCCAACAATGCTCCGATGGATCTCTTGTCCTCTGCATTTGCGCTGACATAGATAGAGATATAGAATACCACCACAGGGACACACGCAAAGATAAAGGCATCCGTAGAATCTGACCCAAAGATGTTCCCTAGGGATTACCCATCCGATAACTCCCGCAATGACAGCAGGAAGGAATACCTTTACCAAGATAGAACCGATAGTAGCATCGCCCTCTTGGACAGGGTTTCATCACATTAGCATGAACCACATGTTTTTCTACCAAGAGAAAATAATCAGCCCTATGAACATTCCCACACCAGCCGTCACGAAAGCCTCGCCCCAGCCGTATTTGTTTCTCATATAAGCCGCAATGATATTACACACAAACCCTCCGATGTTATCCCCATGTAGAAGATGTTATATCCTGCGCTCTTTATTGGCTTTATACTTATCATCAGAATAGAGATTTCCTAAAAGCGTGGAGATACTTGGTTTGACCGTTACCGATGATTATCAGACCCATGGATACATAGAACATGGACACATCTTTGAAAAGTCCTAAACCAATGTAGCCCAAGCCCATAAGCGTCCCGCCGATGTAGATCGCCTTGATGTATCCCAGCAGTCTGCTGCCAAAGAAATCCACCTAGGAACAGCGTAAGGTAGGTAAGGAATGATGTCCCAAAGATATCATCAGCATGTTTGTCCTCAAAGGCAAGACCGCCCTTGTCGGCATCAATCATATACAACACGAAGATTCCTAAAAATCAAATAATAGCCGAACCTTTCCCACATTTCTGTAAAGAAGAGATAAAGGCAAAGCCTTTGGATGTTTGTTTTTCATAAATTTTCAACTAAAAAGCAAATATAGAGATAATTGTAACTTCTTTCCTATATAATGTATAATTTTTATTTTTGTACAAATAGAAAATTATGAAAATATATTCTTGTCCTTAGGTCTTGCATCCATATTATTTTTCTTGTTCAAAACAAAATAATGCAGTGATAGTAGATAATCCCACAGACAAAGCGATTTCCTTCGAGGTAGATGGCAAGCCGTATAAAATGGAGCCAAACTCTACACAAGAGATTGAGCTGGAAAAATGGAAACCATACCCTGAAAACACCAGAAGGGAAGGAAATAAACTTTGAAAAAGTGAGTGGCAGTCTGGCTCTATCCTTAATCCTACTAACTCTGAATATGTTCTTTATACAGAGGCCTATACAGAAATTCCTTTTGAGCAAAATAGAATGTATAAGATGATGTTCAAAAATGTGAAAATAGACAGGAAAAACACTACGCACCGATAGAAATCACGAGGCGGCTACTATATCCCTCATAGAGATGGTGCGCCATGGAAATTTGGTTTAGATGAAGATTTCACGGAAACTATAGATATCCAGAATTATAAAGAAGGTTCTACATATAAATCTGATGATTGCTAAAATCTACCGTAAGAAAGATTTTGCGAAAAAGCATGCCGGTGAGGTCGTAGAAGATGATGTTACAGAATAAGAATAATAAAACAGACAGAAATGATTTATTTCGTATAGAATACAAAAAGTTATTACAGCATAGAGTTTTCGGGTTTACTTTTGTCCTCTTAGTGGCGCAGTGGAGCCTGTGCGTTTTGGTTTTATATCAAAAAGAAGCAGAAACCACTATGGGTAAACAATATGTAAAAAGACCATCAGGAGTGTTTTTAGAATATCGGATAATAAAAGATGTTCCTGTTTCTAAATGACTCCTGAAATGAAGGCTTTTTCGAACAGCAGAAAGCAGCGCATCCGTTCTAAAAAGGAGATAAAACTCAACTGGTTTGAGGAAGATTTTCATCGCTTTTGCAATATTCCTTGTATTGGCGTGGATGGTTAGGGCACGCGCACAGAAAAACCAATGAAAGAAAATGCAAAAACAGAACTATTAAAACTTCCTAAAAAGGCGAACAGTATAGAGTGGGCGTTCCTGTGACCAATTATGACTCAAACGGCAAAACCATTTCTAAAGGTTCGGATATGAAAGATGGGTAGAGGTGCAGGTGTAAATCCCGCTGACAGCACCTGTGTCATTAGATTGAAAAGGAAAGAGCTTTCCTATGGAGCAGTCATGGAGCCAGTACCTAGAAAAATCACAGAAGGACGAAAAAGACTTTCGTTACTAAATTTAAAGATTCTCGCGACAGCAGAAAATACAGGTGCAGTCAAAGATGGAGAAAGGCTTTAATGCAGGACTTATGGCAGTCTGGATGATGTAAAAACGAGTAAACATTTAAAAATCATATTTTTATGAGTAGTGAGAATAAAAACGAAATGGATGAAAAATTCATCGAGGAGAAGATGTACGAGGGTAAATCAAGCAAAAACTCAATGCTTCCTCTTTTAGAAATTTGGCACTCGCAGTAGGTATTTTGGCTTTTTGGGATTTATTACTATCTAGAGCTTACACAATGGGAAAAAGAAGGCGGAACTATCAAGATGAATAGATTTATCAAACTTTTGTACGAAATGGGTGGGTCTATCACAGTTTTGCTGCTTTTTGTGGGATCAGCACTTTATCTTGTTTATGAAGGATACAGCAGTTATAAGAATAAAAAGGAGAATAAATAAAAAGCCAGAGAAAAATTTCTGGCTTTTTCGTTTGTTATAGATTATTTAAAATAAAATCTCGTCATTTTTGGTATAGATGTAGTCTTGTGTTTCCACCATATGCCATGGTTTTTGTCTGGATAGGTCATGAACTCAAATTCTTTGTTTTTCTGAATAAGAGCCTCTGCCATTTCTACTGCATTTTTGGTAATGGACATTGTCATCCGCTGTTCCGTGGATTAGCAGGTATTTTCCTTTCATCAAACCAGCGAAATTGATAGGTGAATTTTTCACTCGTATCCTTGTGGGTTTTTCTTGTGGCGTTTTGTAGATATCTTTCTGTATGAGATTGTATCACAGTAACGCCAAGTGGTTACTGGTGCCACAGCGATTCCTACCTTGAAAACATCTGTCCTTTGGTCATCGCCAGACTTGCTATATCCTCCAAAACTCCACTCCGAATATCCCAATTCGCCCAGCATCTACAAAGCTCTGTGAGCCAATCCACTGTGCAGCAGCGATTTGGTCTTTCTATCTCGTATTTTCCTAAATTCTTGTAAGTTGCTTTCTTTATACTTCGTTCCACGATAGCCCGTTCTCGGCCATCTACACAAAGCACAATGTATCCTTTTTGAGCCAAAAGGTTAAACCAAATAGTATTTCTGCTGTCCCAAGCGTTGCTTACCTGCTGGGAGCCAGGCCCAGAGTATTGGAACATCAGCACAGGATATTTCTTGTTAGGCGAGAAGTCTTTGGGCTTTATCATCCAAGCGTTCATCTGGTCGCCGTTTTTGTTTGGAATTTGGAAAATTCTTTTGGCTACGAAACCATCTGACTGTAATCAGAGCTGAATTATTATTCTGTAATTCTCGCAGAGTTTTGCCGTTAAAATCCCTCAAAGTGTAAGTATTCGGCTGTTCTGCGGAAGAATGCGTGTTGATAAAATATTGGAAAAGACTTGCTGAAATCAGCATTATTAGTTCCGTTTGATTCAGAAACTATCTCTTCCCTGTCTTGATGTTTATTTTGCTCACTACTCTATTGGTGCTGCTCTTTTCAGTAGTCTGCACCAAGATTTCAGAATTTTTGACTAAAACCATAGTAGTCAGTGATTTCCCAGTTGCCTTTGGTGATTTGTTTTTCAGTTTTCCACGGTCAGGCGTGTACCAGTAAAAATGTCTCGAAACCATCTCTTTCCGAAGCCCAAAGGAAAGAATTGTCCTCCAAAAATTCCAAAGAAAGATTGTCCGTTTCTATCCAAGCGGCATCCGTTTCGGTTAGGATTTTTCTTGGTAGAATAGTTTTTAGTGTTTATTTTGATGATTTCAGCTTGTTCTGATGTCTGTTGGAAGTCGCTATCGCAATTTCATTTGGCTGTGCAGTCTGGAAAACCTGTGGAATATAGTAAGTTTCAAAGTTAGCAAGATTGATTTGCGTGGATTTATTTAGTTTTAAATCATAGGCGTATACCGAAACTTTTGAGTTTTCTTCTCCTGCTTTTTGGATATTTGAAACGAAAATCCTGCGGATACAGATTTCCATTGAAAACCTGCATGTTCATTTCTTTTACTTGGCTTTCATCAAATTTCTCACAAAAACCAGACTTTCGCTGTTTTTGTCCATTGGTACATGTCTGCATGCCCGAATTCTCTTCATACACCCAGTCTGCCAGTCCGTTGATGATTTTTATTTTTCTCACCATCGAAAGTGATTTGGGTGATTTTTCAGAGCTGAGGTCTTGGTAATAAAGATTATTCCCAAAGATAAAAGCCACGAATCTTCCATCAGGAGAGAAATTTAGGCTCCTGAACCCAGTTTCCGTTGTTTAGGGCAGTTGTTTTTCCGTTTTTACTGAGATTTACCACATGGTATTTTCCTAAGAAAGAATGGCGGTAGATGGGCTGTTGTTCGTTCAGAACCAGCACTTTGCTCTCATCATGGGAAAAATGTATAGTCCTGTATCTTAGCCTCTAAGATGGTTTCTATCCTGTTTTTATAGGAATATTTTACGATTCCATCTTTTTCCAGAATGGTGTAGTGCTCTCCATCGTTCATGGAGTTTATCCCATAGATAAACTCGGTTCTGTAATACCCTGAGTGTATTTTTATGTTAAAGTGATTTCCTGTGCGGAGTTCAGCGTAAAGACACTAAAAACGACACAAGAGATTAGTTTTTGATATAAAAATCTTCATTTTAGATAAATTTTAGAAAGTTGTCCAAAGATAATGATTCTTTAGAAGAAATTTAAGAAAAACTTAATATAAGTTTAACTTTCATGGGTTTAACCTTGACCAAAAACAAATCCAACAAATAGAAAAATCGTAAAAAAATATAGAAGATTATGAAAAAGTTAATTTTAAGTTTAGCATTAGTCGGAGCATTTGGTTTTGCATCAGCACAAGAAGCTCCAAGGGAACATGACTGCCATCGTCCAGAACAAAGAAAAAAATGGAAAGAGGTAAAGAAGGCAGAGGAAAAAGATTGAAGAACTAAATCTTTCTGAAAAACAAACAAAAACAGCTGGAAGAACTTCGTAAACAGCATAAAGCGGACAAGGAAAAACTTCATGAGAGACATCAGCGAAAACTCAAAAGAATCCTGACGCCTGAGCAGTATGAAAAATGGCAGTCCAGCCACCCACGAAGAAAGGATGAAAGGAGAATGCCGCCTCCACCACCTATGGAACAGCCAGAAATAAAAGGAAATTAAAAACGAAAAAGCAGAAACATAGATTTCTGCTTTTTATTTTCTAAAATATTTTACTAATCGGCCTTTGTGGCAGTGAGTTTTTCCGTGCTCTATACCTTTTACAGAAATAAGGCTGTTGGCAAGTTCTGCAAAAGTAGAAGACTTCCTTTCACAGCGATAACTCTCCATGCACAAATCATGCTCCAAGTGGAAGTGCAGAGAAGACAAAAATATTGTCATGATATCTATGCTGGATGTTGGTAAGTTGTTACCAATTCCCTTCTATGATGGTCAAACACTGGGGTAATAGAACCAGCCACTATGGCGTCATTATCCCATTTTTCTGTAACTAAACTCTTGTTAATAAGGTATCTGATAGCCTGAGAACGATTTTTAAAAACAAATTCTCCTCAGCATATCTATCTAATGCCTCTAAAAGGTCTTCTTCTAAAGAAACTCCAAAAGCGAACAATACTCATATGAAAAATAGTATTTAAAAATAACTATAACAAATATAGTAATTTTATATAACAGAAATGTTATTTTTATCATATTATTAATTCATTATTTTTGCCACAAATCTTTTGATAATGACCAAAAACACAAGAGCCGATTTTGTGAGAAAAGAGCTGGACAAACTCTATCCCACAGTTCCCATCTTCCTGCACCATACGGATGCCTATACGCTGTTGGTAGCGGTGGCTCTTTCGGCGCAGACTACCGATAAAAAGTGAACGAAATCACTCCTGAGCTTTTTCGAGTTGCAGAACGCCCCAAGCCATGGCAAGGCTGGAAGTAGCAGAAATAAAGGATTTGATAAAAGAAATCGGCCTCAAACACAAAAAGCCAAAAACCTAAAAGGCATGGCAGAAATGTTGCTCAGGGATTATGAAGGCGTGGTGCCGCAGACTTTGAGGAATTAGAAAAAACTCCCAGGCGTAGGGGCACAAAACCGCCTCTGTGGTAATGAGCCAGTGGTTTGGTTTCCCAGCGTTTCCTGTGGACACACCATATTCATCGGCTGATGAAAACTTTGGAAATTGACAGAAGGTAAAAATGTAGTCCAAACCGAAGCTGATGCCAAAAACTTTTTCCTCAGAAAGATTGGAATAAACTACATTTGCAGATTATTTCCTATGGAAGAGAATATTCTCCAGCGAGGAACTGGAGTTTAGAAAAGATTTTATCACAAGACAAATGTTTGAAAAATAAATGACACCGAAAGTTTCCATCATTACGCCATCTTATAACTCTTCAGAATTTATAGAAGAGACCATAAAGTCTGTTCTTGCCCAGACTTTTTCAGGATTGGGGAGTGGCTGATTACTGATGATAAATCAAGCGATGATACTGCTGAAATCATCAAAAAGTATAACGATCCAAGAATAAAACTGCAAGTCCTTGAACAAAATGGCGGCGCAGGAAACGCACGAAACAAAAGCCTTGAAAAGGGCGGTTGGGAGGTATATTGCATTTCTTGATTCTGATGACCTTTGGTATCCAGAATATCTGGAAACTATGATAGGTTTTATGGAAGAGTGGAATTAGCCTATTGTAGCTATTCAAGATGTGATGAATATACAATGGAGCCCATTCTAAAAGACTTTAAAAGCAGATACAATAGTTACTTTTTCTAATTTATTGGAAACCTGTAGACTAGCTCCTGTGTCTACTGTTATGATACAAAAAGAGTAGGTAAATTTTTATTTCCTGTAAAAAGTAAGCGAGAAGACCATGTGATGTGGCTGAATTTATTAAAAGTAATTCCTAAAGGGTATCCTGTGGACTTTAGCTAAATACAGAATGCGCGAAGGCAGTGTTTCCCGAAAGAGACATTATAAAAGACCAATATTTGGTGTATAGGGAGTTTATGGGATTTTTCGGTGGTGAAACTTTGTATTACACCTGTCTATGGGCGGTAAATGGTTTTATGAAATATTCTAAATGGTTCAAAGGATGAAACCTTTCCATTTCAAACAATTCAGCATTTTCCAGGATAAAATGTGTTCCGAGTGGGAACAGATGGCGTTTTGCTTGGTGCTTTGGCGGCATGTGAGGCGGCTTCTAAGGGTGCTGGAAGTAGGCACAGGAACGGGACTGATTTCTCTGATGACAGCCCAAAGAAATCCCAGAGCCGAGATTTTAGCGCTTGATATTAATGAAAAAGCGGTGGAGCTAGCAGGGGCAGAATTTTAGCAATTCGCCGTTTAGGGATAGGCTGAGAGCCAAGCTTTTTGACTTTAAAAATTATATTTCCGAAGAAAAATTTGATTTAATTCTCTCCAATCCGCCTTATTTTTGAGCAGATGGATTCCTCCCAAAAAGATGTTTTTGGCACGGCAGCAGGTGGAGCTTAATTCTTGAGCAATTGATACAGAATTCTTCGGTATTGCTTGCTGAAAATGGATTGTTTTTCGGTGGTTATCCCAAAATCATCTGAAGCTATAGAAAAATGTGCAGATTTTGCGCTGAAACTTAGGCGAAAGAGTGATTTTGCGCGGAACACACTAAGCCGAAGCAAAAACGCTGTGTGCTGGAGTTTTTCTTTTTGTGAGGAAGAACCTCAAGAGGAAGAACTTGTTTTAGAAGTTTCGCCACGATGCTACTCGGATGAATATCTGCAACTTACGAGAGATTTTCATGTTTTTGAGAAGAAGTGAGGGAATAAAAATATTTATGTTTTTATTTCTTTATTTAATAATATTTTTATCATTAGATGAATTACTCCCCCAGCAAATCAGAAGTACAATGGTTTGTAGTATAAAAATAGAAAGAAAAAGATAAATCTACCATTGCTAAACCAAATAAAAAGTATATTCACAGGTAAAGTAAAAATAACCAAAGGCAGCCAGAGAGGGTGTTCGTGGCTGAAGCCAAATGTTTGGAATTTAGGGAAACTTACGAGCACGACCATAGTTCCCAGTAGCACATATATTAGGCTTATACCAAAAGATAGAAGTAATAATTTTCTGTTTTTCATTCACATAAAAATTCCTGTTGAGGTTAATAGTCCACTTTTTGAAATAGAATTCAGCATAGCATTTATCCTGTTCTTGAACATCGCATAAAGTATCAAAAATAATAGACTAATACTTCTGTATCATTGATAAATCTTTTTCATTGGGTTCTCCAAAAACATTGATAAATTTTTCTTTTTGAAGAGTGGTTTAGGTTGTGTTTTTGCTATTAGTTCAATGGCGAGTTTCTTTGTTCTTAGTTTTAGGCAGCCGTTTTTGGTCTTTTTCCAGTCATTGATAATCACTACATTTTGTTTAGGGTTTATCTTTAAATAAATTTTTTTCAAAAATATACCTGAGGCTAACAGTCCTAATCCTATAATGATATATTTAATTATATTATTTTTCATCTAAATCTGAGGTGTTCATTAGTTTGGGTAGAAATTAGAACAACCATATTTTTCCTAATGTATTCTGCTAAATATATTCCCACTAAAATCCCACATCCTTCCGTAATGACGCACCATAATAAGGACTCGGATAAGTTCCATATGAAGAAACTGATAATACTGGTCGCTATTATTGGGCATAAAGCAATCAACAGCCAATAAAAGAATTTCTATGAATTTCATTTAACAGAAATGATTTTGTTGGTTTCTTCTATGAAATCCAAAATTTGCTCTCCGTCCCAGTTTTTTCTCTGCTGAGGTGACAAAAATATTGGGCAGTTCTTCCCAAGATTCCAGAAGAATTTTCTTGTATTCTGCAACGCTTTTTCTGCGGCGGCTTTGGGTTTTCATTTTGTCTGATTTAGTGAAGATGATGGAAAAAGAAATTTGGTTTTCTCCGCACCATTCTATAAACTCCAAATCTATTTTCTGCGGCAGGTGGCGGATATCCACCAAAACAAAACAAATGAACGAGGTTTTCTCTGTTGAGAATATAGTTGGTAATCAGCTTTTTCAAAAATCTTTTCTCTGTGATTTGGAAACTCTTGCATAGCCGTAGCCAGGCAGGTCGGTAAGGCACCATTCTTCATTGACCAAAAAAATGATTGATAAGTTGTGTTTTCCTGGTGTCTGAGAGGTTTTTCGCTAAGTCTTTTTGGTTCATCAGGGCATTGATCAGGAGGATTTTCCTACATTACTTCGCCCGATGAAAGCGTATTCAGGAAGATTCGGCTCTGGGCAGTCCTGCCATTTTTGGCTGCTTTTTACGAAGGAAACAGATTTTATTTTCATTTCTAAATTTTTATTTGAAAAATGGAAGCTAGTAACTAACTTCCATTTGTTAAACTTTATCTTTTAACCAATTGTAGAGAATTTCGTTAAATTCTGCTGGTTTTTCCATCATCGCGGCGTGTCCACATTGGTCTATCCAGAACAGCTCAGAATTAGGTATCAGTCTGTTCATTTCTATGGCCACATCTGGTGGAGTTACATTGTCTTGTTTTCCCCAGATGATGCAGGTAGGACATTTGATGTTAGGCAGCTCATTCTGCATATTGTGTTTGATGGCGCTTCTTGCCAGCATCACTGTTTTATGCCTTTCATTCGGTCATTTACAATGCCGAAAACTTCATCCACAAGCTCATCTGTGGCTACATCAGGGTTGTAGAAAACCTCTTGGGTTTTCTTTTGATGTATTCTTTGTCGCTTTTTCTGGGAAAACTATCTCCGAAAAGAGCGCTCGTAAAGTCCTGAACTACCTGTAAGGACAAGGGAATGAACATATTCTGGACGAGCCGAGTAAGGATAAGTCCTATGTGTCCTCCCATAGAGTTTCCTACCAAAGTTACAGGTTTTTCCTATCTCTTGTTTGATGAATTTTTCCTACGAATTTAGAGATAGCTGTGAGATTGGTATTTAGCACTGGTAAATCATGAGATAGGCAGCTGAGGGATATACACTTTGAAGCCTTTGTCGGCGAAGAATTCAGCCATATCTTCGAAATTGCTGAGTCCTCCCATAAGCCCATGCAGAAGCACCATAGGATGGCCTTCTCCTTTTTCTATGAAGTGATATTTTTATCTTTTTGTATTAAAAAGCATACCAATGATTCCAAAAGTAATCGCAAAAGATATTAAATAAAAAAATGTAAAAATAGTTTTTATCATATGAATATTTATTAGCGAAATTATTTTATCGCAAGATATAACTTATCCACATGGAAGATAAAAATTAGATTTGGTTTATATCTATAATTTTGTAAACTTATATAGTTATATTTTTAAAAGTAAGTTGGAAATGTATCATAAACCTGTTTTACTTACAGAAAGTGTGGATGCCTTGGTAAGCAATCCTGATGGTGTGTATGTAGATGTTACCTTTGGAGGAGGAGGCATTCTCGTGAGATTTTGTCAAGACTCTCTGAAAAGGGGCAGATTGTTTAGTTTTGACCAAGATTCGGATGCGCTAAATAATGCCATAGAAGATCCTAGATTTACTTTAATTAATCAAAATTTTAGATTTTTTAGAAAACTCACTGCTGATGTATGGTGTGGCTCAGGTGGATGGAGTTTTGGGAGATTTGGGAGTTTCTTCTCATCAGTTTGATAAAGCAGAGAGGGGTTTTCCATCAGGAGTGATGCTCCTCTGGATATGCGTATGAACAATATGCAAAGCCTTGATGCTCAAAGTGTAGTCAATGATTGCGAAGAAGAGCTTTTTGGCGGATATATTTTATTATTATGGAGAGCTAAGAGAGGCAAGGAAATTAGCAAGAGAAATCGTTCGCTAGTAGAAAGGAAACAAGAATAGTAACCTACAGAAGATTTAAAAAGTTTTTCATACATACCAGCTCATAAGAGTAATAAATTTTTGCACAAGTTTTCCAAGCGATAAGGATAGAGGTAAACCAAGAGCTAGAAGCACTACAGGAACTACTAGTTCAGTCTTGTAGAATATTGTGGAAAGGAGGAGATTAGTGGTTATATCTTATCATTCTTTGGAGGATAGATTGGTTAAGATGTTTTTAAAAATACCAGATCGTTTGAAGGGAGCCAGAGCGGGATATTTATGGAAACTATGAAAAGAAATTGAGCTTCCATAGAAAAGCGATAGTTCCTACGGATGAAGAAATAGAAGATAACTCGCGGGCAAGAAGTGCGAAAAATGCGTGTCGGGATAAAAACTTTAAGTAAAGAAATGGCAAAAAGAAAACATCATCTTCATCATCGTCCCTCAAAGAAATTCATCAGTGCTAGACCTTCTGAAGAGGAAACTTTCTGAACAAGGAGGAGGTGAAGAAGCATTATAAATATATATTGTTTTTGCTTCGTGCTTTTGATGATTATGATTTTTACCAATGATTTGGTAAATAAGAAAATAGGAGAAGTGAATACTCTGAAAAGTCAGGTGGAAGAGTACAAGTCTCAGAATGCCTATACCCAGAGTAAATTGATAAAAGATAAAACTGGAATCAGAGCTGAGCAAGGAGGTTCTGAGGGATTCTTTGCAGGCATTGGAATCTCATCCTCTTTGAAGATATTAGTAAAAATGGATAGTTTGGACTATGACAGAATCAAATGATAAAAACGATCGAAAGCGCTCCTGTGGGGCTACCTTTTTATAATGGTAGCGGCGGTTCTGTTCATAATTTTTGGGTTTAGAATTGTCTATTTGCAGAATAATTCAAATGTGAGGAGCTGCAGAGAACCATTCAGGCGAATTATAGAGTAGATACTATCAAAGCGGCGAGAGGAAATCTACACATGCCGATGGCTCTATTCTAGCAACTACGGTTATAAAATATAATGTCTATGTCGATTTTAAAATTATAAAAGATTCTGTTTTTGATAAAAAGTAGGGACTCTGCTCAGATTCTCTACATAAGATGTTTGGCAAGACCAGACAAGAGTATAGAAGTTCTTTGAAACAACAAAAAGAAGACAAAATCAGTACTATACACTGGCGTCAAATCTTGATTTTTGAGCAGGTTAATCGCTTGAAGAGGTTTCATATTCGGGAAATATGATGCAAAAACTAAAACTTATCAAAAAGAAAGATGCCTGATAATAGAACCAAAATACAAAAGAATTCTAGCGACCAATCAAATCGGAGCGGGGACTATCGGAATTGATGATGAGCGAGGGAAGTCTGGCTTTGAAGAGATGATAGCCAGTATCTTTCTGGGAAAGATGGTAGAAGATGGGTGCAGAGGGTAAGTGCTAAACAGTGGAAGCCTATTGATTTCTGGGAAATAAGAGAACCAGTCGATGGGCAGGATGTTTATACTACATTAGACCTGAGGATACAGGACATTGCGCATTCTGCTTTGGAGAAACAGCTTTATACATATAATGCTCATCACGGAAGTGTAGTAGTTATGGAAACAGCGACAGGGAAAAATCCGAGCGATGGTCAATCTCAGCAAGAATAAAGAAGGCAAATATGTAGATGCCTATAATTATGCCCTAAGGGATGCCACAGAGCCAGGTTCTACATTTAAGGTGGTTTCTCTTTTGGCGGCGATGGATGATGGTTTATCGATAGAAATACGACTGTAAATACAGGCGGCGGCGTTTGGGAATATGGTGACAACGGATAACTGACAGCCATATGGGCGGGACTTATGATATTAGTGATATATTGGCATTGTCAAGTAATGTGGGTTCAGCTAAATTGATAGTAAAATCATATTCGTCTAATCCACAGATATTTATCAATCATCTTAGAAGATGGAAAATGTTTGATAAGCTGGATATAGAACTCCCAGGCGCGACTAAACCTATGATTGTAACGCCAGAGAGCAAAAGATGGAATAAGGCGACACTTGCGTCAATCGTCTTATGGCTATGCTTCGGCATTCAGCCTATTGCAGCTTGCTACTTTTTATAATGGAATAGCCAATGATGGTAAATGGTAAAAACCGCTTTTCATCGATAAAATCATGAAAGATGGTAAGGTAATCATGCGCACTGCGACTCCGCAGGTTATGGTGAAAAGAATGGCATCTCCTAAAAGCTATCCAGATGATGACAGAGGCTCTTACCAAGGCAGTAGAAAAAGGAACAGCCAAGAGTATCTTTACACCGAATCTGAAGATGGCGGGGAAAACAGGAACTACTCGTTTTGAATATTGGAAGGGAGGCGGAAAATATCAAGCTTCATTCGCAAGGGTTTTATCCAGCGGATGATCCCTAAATATACTTGTATCGTGATGATTAACCAGCCACAGGGAAATTTACTATGGAGGAGTAGTGGCGGCGCCTGTATTTAAGGAGATTACAGGAAGCATTCCTGAAAAACTCCACTGAATATAGGAGAGGAAATGCTAAATGATAAAAAGTAAATCTAAAAAACTAATCGTACCAAATCCTAAAATAAGCGTAGCAGGCGGAAAAATGCCAAACCTAAAAGGACTAGCAGGGAAAAATGTAATTCCACAGCTGGAAAAATTTGGGGTATCGTGTGAGTTATAAAGGCGTTGGGAGGATATTGGAACAGTTCCCAGAAGCAGGAACAGTGATGAAGAAAGACCAAAAATTTATCTAAGAATGCAGAATTAAAATGAGTAGAGAAAAATTTTATCCAGTAGTTTTAGGGAATGATAACAAGTCAGTATTGTTGGGCGTTCTACACATTTCTATACTGACATTTGTTTTGAGAAGATTTATCAAAATCCTGAAAGAGGAAGGCGGTTCTTCGGATATGAGTAAAAGATATTATTAGGGATTTTTAGCAGTGGTTATTTTTGTTTTCTTTGGTTTTACAAATAGTTAAATTTTTCCGTAAAAAAGGAAAAAGAAAATGATAAAGAAAATGATAAAAGCAGGACTTTTAATTAATGAAGAAGGAATCGTTGATTTCGTTTCTGAGAAAAGAAAAATCTGGGGCTTATTGCTTGGAAGGATATAGAGCAGATTAGGATTAAAAAATAATTTTTAGGAGGGTAAAATTGCTTTTAATGCTTAAAAATCCTAATGAATATATCAATGGAGCAAAAGGATTGGAATATTAAAAAGAAGATGAGGGCTTCAGTACAGAAAAATGGGGAACTCCTGCAGGTTATCAATATTGATAATTTAGAGGTAAAACCAGATGATTTAGTGAAAGTTATAAAAACGAGTTTGTATTAAAAATCTGAATAGGTAGTTTAGATTGAACATAACCATCAGAATATAAAAAGAAATAAAAGAGAATGATTTTTAAGTCAAATATTGAGTAGAGTATCTATTTTGGAAAACCTCAGAAGTTTGGAAAAAGAGGTTTCTGAGATAGTTTTTGACAGCAGAAAAAGTTGTGAAAAATGCTCTTTATACAGCACTGAAAGGCAGCGTTTCAGACGGGCATCTGTATATAGATTCTGCGATAGAAAAACGGAGCGAGTGTGATTGTTTGTGAAGATTTTTCCAGAGAAAAATAAAATGAAGCCGTTACCTATATCAAAGTAAAAACGCCTCCAAAACTTTGGGAAAAAAATAGCGAGTAATTTCTGGAAATCCATCGGAAAAAGCTTAATCTCATAGGGATTACAGGAACGAGATGGTAAAAACCTCTACGGCGACTCTGTTGTTTGATGTTTTCCAGAATTTAGGTTTTTCTTCGGCGCTGATTTCTACGGTGGAATATAGAATAGGTGAAGAGATTATCCCATCTACCCACACCACGCCAGATGTAGTAAGGCTCAATCAGATGCTGGCAAAAAGCAGTAGAAAAAGGCTGTGAATATGCTTTCATGGAAGTTAGTTCCCATGGAATTCATCAGGACAGAATAGAAGGGCTGAGCTTTAAAATCGTTGGTTTTACGAACATTACGCACGACCATTTGGATTATCACAAAAACCTTTTTGGAGTATCTGAATGTGAAGAAAAGATTTTTGATGAACTGCCAGAAACTGCCGTTGCCATTACCAATATTGATGATAAAAATGGAAATGTAATGCTCCAAAGTACCAAGGCAAAAAGAAAACCTACGCCTTGAAAACTATGGCGGATTATCAGGCGAAGATATTGGAAGTTGATTTTTGATGGGATGCTGCTGAATTTCAATGGGAAGGAGTTTTGGACAACTTTGACAGGAAAAATTTAATGTTTATAATCTGTTGCTGGTTTTCGCTATCGCTTCGAATTAGGATTTGAAGAAAATGAAATTTTACAAGCAATTTCTAAACTGCGAAGAGTGAACGGAAGATTTGAAACCATGAAGTCTGACAGCGGTATTTTTCTTCATTGTAGACTATGCCCACACGCCTGATGCCTTGGAAAATGTCTGGACAGCATCAATGAAATTCGAAACGAAGAACGAAAGGCTGATTACCGTTTTTGGCTGTGGAGGAGATAGAGATAAAGAAAAACGCCCTAAAATGGGAAATGTAGCTTCCGCGAAATCCACTCTGGCGATTATCACTTCGATAATCCGAGAACTGAAGAGCCTTTGAGATAATTAAAGAAATAGAAAGCAGGTGTAGAACCGCAGAATTTCAGCAAATATACTTCTATTCCAGACCGAAAAGAGGCGATAAAAATGGCGATAAAATTTGCTGAACCAAAGGACATCGTCCTCGTTGCAGGAAAAGGACACGAAACATACCAAGAAATCAATGGCGTGAGGCATCATTTTGATGATAAAGAAGTGATAAAAGAATTATTAACCCTTATGGGAAAGTAACCTATAAATAACTGATCAATAAAATGTTATACTACTTATATGAATATTTAACGAATCAGGAGTACATATTCCAGGATTGAATTTATTACGATATATTTCATTTCGTGCAGGGATGTCTGTGCTTTTTGTCCTTGTGGATAGCCCTTTGTTTACGGAAAGAAAATCATTAATTTTTCTACGAAGAAGACAGATGGGAGAGCTCGTAGAGACCTCGGATTGGAAGGACAGAAACAAAAAGAAGGAACGCCGACAATGGGCGGTCTGATTATCATTATTTCTACACTGATTCCAGTTCTATTATTCACAAAACTGAATAATGTTTATATCGTTCTCCTTGTGGTTTCGGTGCTTTGGATGAGGGGCGATTGGTTTCATTGATGATTATCTCAAGAAAAATCAAGAAGAATAAAGACGGCCTGAGTGGTAAATTCAAGGTGATTGGTCAGGTAGGTTTGGGAGGCTTATCGTGGGGTAACGATGTATTTCCATGAAGGTGTGGTTATCAAACGGAGGTACAAGACCTGCCACATGCGCAGCACAGCGTGGTAGGAAAAATTCTCTACCGAAGAGAAAGCCATGATTTCCACGGTTCCATTTGTTAAAAATAATGAATTTGATTACAGTAAAGTTCTTTTCTGGATGGATGAGCAGGATGCTCAGAAATGGTCTTGGATAGTTTTCATTCCTGTGGTAATTTTTCATTGTAACGGCAGTTTCTAACGGAGCGAATATCACCGATGGGATAGATGGTCTCGCAGCAGGGACAAGTGCAGTAATACTGCTTACTTTGGCGTTTTTGCGTATGTTTCGGGGAATATCATTTTTGCGGATTATCTCAATATAATGTTTATCCCAGACACGGGCAGAAACGACCATTTTCACCATTGCGCTTAGTAGGAGCAGTTATCGGATTTTTCGGTATAATACCTATCCAGCACAAGTATTTATGGGAGATACGGGAAGTCTAATGCTGGGCGGAGTAATCGCAGTTTTGGCAATTATCCTTAGAAAAGAACTATTGATTCCTGTGCTTTGTGGAATCTTTTTGGGTGGAAAAATCTTTCGGTGGTTTTGCAGGTGCTGGTTTTCAAATACAGAAAGAAAAATATGGGCTGGAATATGCGCAGAATAACCGATTGTTTAAAATGTCGCCTCTTCACCACCATTATCAGAAATGTGGTTATCACGAGAGTAAAATCGTGAATAGAATGATTATCATAGGTGTGATTTTTGGCGGTAATTTGTTTAATAACTTTGAAAGTAAGATAAATTTTAATTAAAAATGGGATTCTTTTTCAAAATTGTTCGGAGGCACAAATGAGGCTGAAATAGATTTCAATGTTTATTTGAGTTTGCTAAAGCTGATCAGCCTTGATGACAAAAAGTTTTATCGGAGGTTAAAAGAACTGATTACTCACACAGATGCATTTATTTCAAAGAATAAAGAATTCTATGAAAACAGAGGAATAGACCTAGGTAAATGGAAAAGACCAAGACTCATTTGGATGGGTTTTGCGGATATTTTGATTAATAATGGTTTTGCGGAGGAGTTTGACTGGAAATGTGAGTTGGAGTGTTTTGAGTCTTTATTGGCAGAAATAAAATCACTTTAAGAACTTATCGCTTTAAATCTTCCTCCATTGACCGAGGGACAAAAATGATGTTTATGAATGGATAAAACCATCAATACTATTTGGCAAGAGCAAGGATTTTGTCTAATGCAGATGTATATGAGACAGTGACAGCTATGTGATTTTTCCTATTGAAGCCAGCAAGACGGAATTCTGGAAACGGAGAGCAAAAGATAAATGAAATGTTCATGATTTGTTAATATAGAAAAATGAAAATAATAATATTAGGTGGCGGCGAAGAGTGGTGTAGGAGCAGCTGTTTTGGCGAAGAGGACTGGAAGTTTTTTCTTTCGGATCGCGAGTGTTGATAAGGAACATTATAAACAGCAGCTGCAGGGCAGAAAGGATAGATTTTTGAGGAAGGAGAGCATAGCGATGAAAGGATTTTAGCCTCAGACTGGGTTATCAAATCACCTGGGATACCAAAAGCAAAAGCGCTCTAATTCAGAAGATCAAAGAAAAAGGAATTCGCCTTTCATCAGAGATAGAATTTGCAGCGGAATTTACCGATGCCAAAAATCGTGGCAGTGACAGGAAAGCAATGGTAAAAACGACTACTACTTCGCTGATTTATCATATTTTTGAAAAACAGCGGATTAAATGTCAGGCTGGGCGGAAGCATCGGTAAAGTTTTTGCGATGCAGGTGGCGACAGAGAAATTTCGAATATTATGTGTTGAAATCAGTAGTTTCCAGCTGGATGATATTCAGCATTTTGAACCATATATTAGTTTTGCTTTTAAACTTGTCGCCAGATCATTTGGATCAATATAATTATAACTACGAAGAATATGCATTAGCAAAATTCCGAATTGCTGAAAATCAGGAGAATGATAACTATTTCATTTACAATAAAGATGATGAAATGAGTATGAGACTCCTTCAAGAACTGAATCTGAGAGTGAAAAATTCCGTTTTTCCATGAAGGAAAAAACTTGATGAAGGAGGTTATTCAGTAGATGAAAATTTGGTTGATTAAACTTCGTGAAGAATTTTCTATGAAAAATAGAAGATTTGGCTCTCGTAGGAAGAGCACAATGTAGCGAACAGCCTTGCAGCGAGTATTGCAGGGTAAATTGCTGAATATCAGCAATGAAAGTATTAGAAATTCGTTGATGACTTTCCAAGCGGTGGAGCATAGATTGGAAGAAGTGGCGGAGAGAGACGGTGTGAAATACATCAATGACAGTAAGGGCCACCAATGTAAATGCCACATACTACGCATTGGAAAGTATGAAGCGACCAGTGATTTGGATAGTGGGAGGCGTGGATAAAGGAAATGATTATTCCGAAATAGCAGATTTGGTGAAGAAAAAAAGTAAAGGCTGTTATCTGTATGGGACTGGATAACTCTAAGATTATCAGTTTTTCCAAGGGATGAAAGAAAAACATTTATGATACATCTAGCATGGAAGAGGCTGTCCATACCGCTAAGAAATTAGCCCAAAATGGAGATGCTGTGCTGCTTTCTCCGTGCTGTGCGAGGTTTTGATTTGTTTGATAACTACGAGGATAGGGGAAGAAAATTTAAAACAGAGTTTTTAAGTAAAAAGAAACTTATAAATGATTCAAAAATAAGATACCAAAAATTTGCTTTAAGTGGAGATAAGGTATTGTGGTATATTATCATCGCAATATCTATTTTCTCTTTTTCCCTGTTTATTCTGCAAAGTACAAATTTGCAATATGTTGCAAGAGAAGGGAACAACAATTTTCCATTTAGGAAAGCATGCGGGGTTAATTCTGCTTGGACTTGCTATAATGACTGGTGTTGCCAGTTCTATAAGATATGAATGGATAGGGAAACTGAGTGGAATAGTTTTTAGCCTCATGGTGCCACTTTTTATTATACGCGAGTTATTTTTGGGAGTAGTATTGGCGGAGCAAGTGCAGGTCGGTGGGTCTCACTTGGGCCAATGAGATTTCAGCCATCTACATTTGCTTATTTGGTGCTGATAGTGTATCTCTGCCGTCATTTGGCGAAAAATATGCCTAAAAATAAGGAAGAAATTTCTTATTTGAATCATGCTATGATTATTGTGCCTATTTTGGTGATATTTGGTTTGATTGCGAAGGATAATGGTTCCACAGCGCTTATGATTTTGATGATGTCCATAGCGGTATTGTTTGTGGGGCAGTATCCATTGAAAATATATTATAAGAATAGGGGCAGTAGCTATCGTTGGCGTTACGATGTTTTTATTTGTGGCACTGAATACCAATACTTTCAAAAACACCCGTGTTCATACTTGGATTAGCAGGGTGGAAACTTTCTTTAATTCAGATAAACTTAATGAGTCTGAGAATGAAGCATTGAAAGCTAAAAATTACCAAATCAATCAGATCCAAAAGCGAGCGATAGTACATGGAGGGCTTTTTAGGTGTGAGCCAGGGAAAAGAGTGCATTGAAACATTCCCTTCCTCAGTCGGCATCGGATTTTATTTTTGCCATCATTGTTGAGGAATATGGTCTTTTGGGGGCATCTATACTGATGATTGCTTACTTTATCATGCTGATGCGGATAGTCATCATCGCTACTAAAATACCGACATTTTATGGTACCTTATTGGTTCTATCAATGGGGATGATGATATTTCTGCAGCTGGCGGTGAACATTGCCGTTGCGGTGAATATTATCCCAGTTACAGGGCAGCCGCTGCCTTTGATAAGTTATGGGGAACCTCTATGCTGGTCACCCATATTCAGCTCGGAATAGTTTTTAAATATCAGTTCAAGGATACAGGTTTTAGGAGAGGAAGGTCTGGGAGAAAACAAATAGCCAAAGAGATGAGTGATATTGCATAGATTAGTATCATTTTGAAAAATAAAAAGAAATGGAGCATCAAGATAAAACTAATGAACAACGAACAATAAGAGTTTTTAATGAGCGGCGGCACAGGAGGACATATTTTTCCTGCTAGTGGCGATAGCCAACGAGATTAAAAAGCAGATTTCCCAATGCCGAGTTTTTGTTCGTGGGAGCGAATGGAAAAATGGAAATGGAGAAAGTCCTCAGGCTGGCTTCAAGATAGAAGAGTTGAATATCGTTGGGTTTGACAGAGGAAATTTGCTTAAAAAACATCGGTCTTCCTTTCAAAATTATTTCTAGTTTATGGAAAGCGAGGAAGATTATTAAAAACTTTAAACCAGATTTTGCTGTCGGGACAGGTGGTTTTGCCTCTGGTCCTGCTCTGTATGTGGCATCATCTCTCGGCGTTCCGATTTTTTGTACAGGAACAAAACTCCATTTTAGGGAAAACCAATCAGTTTCTCGGAAGAAAAGCCAAAAGCCGTTTTATGGGCTATCCCAATATCAGCAGTTTTCTTCACTGGTATTTACAGGGAATCCTATCCGAGAAAACATCGTTACAGATATTATAAATACCAGCGAAGCGAAAGCAAAAATGGGCTGAGGACCCAAATAAACTTACCATTCTTTCTGTGGGCGGTTCATTAGGGTTCAAAAACCCCTAAATAATGTTTGGAGAGAGCTTTTATCTCAAAATTAAAGGATATCCAGTTGGTATGGCAGACAGGAAAGCTTGAATATCAGGATATTACATCACAATATGGAGGTGATGAGCAAGGTATCCAAATCAAGGAGTTTATCTCAGATATGGCATTGGCATACTCGGCGGCGGATGTAATCGTAGTCAAGAGCGGAGCTATCGCGATTTCCGAGTTGGCAGTGGTAGGAAAGCCTATTCTTTGGTGCCGTTCCCCTTTATGCAGCAGAAGACCATCAGACCAAAAATGCAATGGCTTTGGTGGAAAATGCAGCCAAAATGGTCAAAGATTCCGAAATGAATGAGAAATTTTGGAATACGCTGATGGAAATCTGCGAAGACGAGAATTTGAGAAAAAGAAATGTCCAGCAATCTAAAATTCTTTGCAAAAACCAAATGCAGCAAAAGAAATTGTGGATGAAATTTTTAAGATAATTAAAAATCAAATAACAATGTAGATAGATATGCGATGGTTTCTTACAAACCGCATTATGCATGTTTTAGTGTGGAAAACCTTTAAAAGAAGGCTTTTTATGACACTCAGAAAAAGGCAGGCAGAATGATGTCGCCAAATGCCCTCAGTGTGGCAAACCTATGGCAAACATGGGACTAGATTTTGCCTCGCCATCTAAAAATGATAAAAAAGCATGGGAGCATATCCAAAAACTCTATCAGTAGGGATTACCTTTCACTCCTGTGGCTGCTCAGGACCAGGCTACATCCCGCGGGACAGAGATGCACTACTTGCCTATTTTTAGAGGAATTAGGGAAGGTTACGAAGAGCAGCAAAGTTTTTAGAAGTAGAACAGAACCAGCAAGTAATGCTGAAATACAGAGGATAATGACAAAAATTTTTTATTACATCTGTCGAATTCCTTTCAAAACTAAAATCAAAAATGGTTTTGTAAAAATGAAGATGCCATTGATTTTTGGATTGGTAAAATAAAGAAAGTGAGAACAAAAATAGCAGAAAATTTGAATAATTTAAAATATGGAAGGAAAGAGTCAATTTTTGAGTTTATCAAACAGAAGATGAGCTTACAAAGATTAGTATAAAGCTAGAAGATGAAAATATTTGGCTTTCCATAGATCAAATGGCAGCTCTTTTTGGTAGGGATAAATCTACAATTTCAGACATATTAAAAATATTTTTAAAGAAGGAGAATTGCAATAAAATTCAGTTGTTGTAAATTTTGCAACAACTGCTTCAGACAATAAAATATATCAAGTTGATTACTATAATCTTGATGTAATTATTTTCAGTGGGATATCGTGTTAAATCAATACAAAGGGACTAAATTTAGAATTTGGGCGATCCGAAAAACTCAAAGAATATTTAGTAAAGAGATTTACCATGAATGATGAACGCTTGAAAAACTTAGGAGGAGGTAATTATTGGAAAGAGTTATTAGACCGTATTAGGGACATTCGTTCAAGTGAAAAAGTAATGTACCACTAAGTTTTTGGATTTGTATGCTACAGCTACAGATTATGACCCTAAAAATGAGGTGAGTATCACTTTTTCAAAATGGTTCAGAATAAATTACATTATGCAGCCCATGGAAAATACAGCAGGTGAAGTGATTTATTTTTAGAGTGGATAGTGAAAAACCATTTGTGGGACTTACTCACTTTAGAAAGCCATCCAACACAGGCGGAGGCTATGGTAGCTAAAAACTACCTTACAGAGCAGGAACGTGTGTGTTGAATAACTTGGTTTCAGCATATTTTTGATTTTAGCGGAGTTGAATGCTATTGAAGAAAGAGAAATGAAGATGAATGATTTTATAAAGGAGCTGGATAATATCCTTTCCTCTGCTGGGCGTGAGGTACTAGATAATGCAGGGGAAAAATATCACATAATCAAGCTGAAGAGAGGCAAGAAAAGAATATAAAAAAAGTATAAGGCGAAAAACTCTGGCAGATGTAGAAAAAGCATATTTGCGAACCATTAATGATTTGCAAAAAGAAGCTAAGAGAATGTAAAAAGGAAAATAATTATTAAAAATAAATGAAACAATATAAAAATTTTTATTTCATAGAGAATCGGAGGGATAGGAATGTCCGCTCTTGCAAGGTATTTTAAAGTCTGGGAAAGAATGTTTTAGGATATGATAAAACCGAGACCAAACTGACTAGCTGCAGGAAGAGGGAATTACTATCCAGTTCAGAATGGAATTACCGAGGAAATCAGTGCTTTAGATAAGGCTGAAACAGCTTGTGATTTTTACGCCAGCGATTAAGGAACTGCAGATTTTTGGATTTTAATCAGCAGGGATTTTTAGTTTTGAAACGAGCAAAAAGATCTTGGGAATGGTTACCGAAAATACCGAATGCATCGCAGTGAGCGGGAACTCACGGAAAACGACTACTTCCTGTCTTGTGGCTCCATCTCTGCAAGGAAGCTGAACTTCCGTTTTCGGCTTTTAGGAGGAATTTCGGAGAATTTTGGCTCTAATTTTATGTTTAATGGCAATCAGTATTCCGTTTTGGAAGCCGATGAATACGACCGAAGTTTCCTTAATCTGTCACCAGATTGGGCGATACCGCTTCTAGAGTGCCGACCATCTTGTATATATGGCGACTAAAAGAAACTATGAAACAAGGGCTTTGAGGATTTTGCAATTTGGTTCCAGATGACCGCCAGCTTTTTGTAAGAAAAAGGAATAAAAATCACCAGAAATACAGACTTATACGGTGAATGAGAAGGCGGATTATTACTCTGACAATCTCAAATGAAAGGCGAAAAATCAGTTTTGATTTTTCATACAGATGGAGAAAACTCACCAGTTTGAGTGGGAAATCCCAGGAATATCATAATGTAGAAAACGCCACAGGAGCATTGGCTCTGCTTCATCATCTTGGAGTGGATTTTGAGGTTTTGAAGAAAGCAATAGCTGGTTTCAAAGGGATAAAAACGCCGCTACACCGAGACCAAAATTTGCTGATGGGAAAATCTATGTGGATGACTACGCCCACCACCCGACAGAGCTGAATGCAGTGATAAACTCTATCCGAGAATTTAATCCTGATAAAAACTTTTAGTGGTTTTTCAGCCGCATCTTTTCAGTAGAACAGAAAGATTTTCGCTGATGGTTTCGCTGAAAGTCTGTCCAAAAGCAGATGAGCTGTTGCTGCTGGATATTTACCCAGCGAGGAGAATTACAAGAGAAATTTTTCTGAAATTACTTCCGAGTGGTTGTTAGAAAAAGTAAATTTGCAAAATAAAGAAGTTTCTACCCTTGTGGGTGCATTTGATAAAAATCAAAAGTAAGGATTTTGATGTTCTGCTTACGAGTAGGCGCAGGAATATAGATACCCTCTATGACGGCATAGTGGGTGGTTGGAAAATAGATAAGGATGAAAAATAAGTATAGGTTTTTGAAAATCATTTTCGTGGCGGGAGTTTGGATATTTCTGCTCAGATTTTTCTTTACAAAGGTTTAATAATAGACCTGTGGAGGATATCGTGGTGAAAATGCTGCAAAAGAACCTGTATCTTTTATCAATGATAAAATTGTCAGAGAAATTATAAGAAGGAGAACCCGACGAATAGGATAGGCGATTTGAATATTTTGTCCTTGGAAAAGAGCGATAAGAGCAATGCCAATGGTGGATAGTGCAGAATGTTTACTTGAAACTAAATGGACAATTAAATTTGGATATTATCCAGAGAATTCCTATTTTTCGGCTTTCAAAAATGATAAATATTTTTATGTAGATGAGAAAGGAGTGGAATTCCCTATGTCCAGCAGCTACTCCTACCCGTGTATGCTGGTTTCTGGGAAGGTAGATCCAGAGGAATATCCCATGCTGGTGGAGCTTGTGAAAATCATAAACAGAGATGATTTTAGCAAAAATTTCTTTGTTGGGATTAGTAAAAAGGAAATGATTATTACCTGATGACCAATGAAGGGAACTATGTTGTGGAGCTGGGAAAGGCTGGAGAATTTAGGGTTTAAGATGAGGATTTAAGACTTTTGTAGAAAAATATTTGATTTATCAAGACCAAATGAAATATTCGAAAATTTCAGTAAAGTATGATAATCAGATAGTGACAACCCTACGAAAAGGGAAATGAAGATAAAACTTCCCAAGAAAGAGTCCTATAAACCCGAAGAAAAAGAAAGAGGAAGTAAAAAGAAGTAAAAAGACTCTGAGCGCGAGAGCAAAAAAGAAGAACCAAACCAAAATCTGAGAAATCAGAGGCAAATAAAAAGAAATAGTATAAAAACGAATATCAGATGGAAGCAAGTGAATATTCAGTAGAGACTAGATATAGGGACAACGAAGATAGTTGCCATAGTAGGGCGTAGAAGTGCTCATGGGAAGATAGAAGTGATGGGAGTAGGAAGAGCAAAAAGCCTCGGTGTACGAAAAGGCATTGTGCATAACATTGCGCATACGATTAGTTCCATTAAAGCCGCTATCAATGAGGCTGAAAAATCAGCAAAAGTTCCTATCAAAAAAGTGACTGTTGGTATTGCTGGGAAACATATTCGTTCTTTACAGCATACAGATTATATATAGCAAGACAAGATCCAGAGTCATACATCACGGAAGTAGATATATCAAAACTTAAAGATCAGGTTAAGAAAATAGCTGTGCTTCCAGGTGAGGAGATTATCCATGTACTTCCACAAGAGTATAAAGTAGATTCCGAAGAAGAAATTATAGAACCAATAGGTATGCATGGAGCCGTCTAGAAGCGAAGTTTCATGTGGTAGTGGGACAGATGGCGTCTATCAAGAATGTGGTTCGATGTGTCAAAGAGGCAGGTTTAGAGCTGGAAGCTTTGACTTTGGAGCCATTGGCATCGGCAGAGGCTGTTCTTACTCAGGAGGAAAAAGAGGCAGGTGTGGCTATTGTAGACATAGGAGGAGGAACTACAGATGTAGCTGTTTTTAAAGATAATATTATCCGTCATACTTGCGTTATCCCTTATGGAGGAATTATCACGGAGGATATCAAGGAAGGATGCTCTATTATGAGAAACACGCAGAGCAGTTAAAGATAAATTTTGGTTCAGCGGTTCCTGATTTAGAAAAAGGAAAATGCATATGTTACCATACCAGGGCTTCACGGAAGAGAGGAAAAGGAAATTTCACTAAAAACCCTTGCAAGTATTATCAGTGCGAGAGTGGAGGAAATTTTAGAGATGGTAAATAATGAACTGAAATCCTATGGAGCTTATGAAATGAAGTCCTATGGCGTTAATGAGCAGAAGAAAAACTCATCGCAAGGATGGTGCTTACAGGAGGAGGTTCTAACCTAGAGAAACCTTCGTCAGTTGGCAAATTATGTGACAGGGTTTGATTGTAGAATAGGCTATGCGAATGAGTATATAGTTAATGACAAAACCAGCTTTTGAGAGGGGCCAGAGTATTCTACGGCTATTGGACTACTTATGGAGAGCCTTAAAATTAATGAAAAGCAAGAAAGTATAGAGATACAAAATAAAAAGAAGAGGAAGCGCCTAAACCAGTAGTAGAGGCTACGCTAGAACCTGTGAGGCAAAACCTGAAAATGTATCAGCAGCGGCACATCAAGAAGAAAAAGAGAAACATGGAGTGTGCGTTTTCATGAAAAAGATTCAAGAATTTCTTGAAAGCAGGAGAAAGATTAAAATATACAAATAGGGATAAGGATATTAAAGACAACTATAAACATATGGGAGATTTTAATCAAGATATGGGAATAAGAATCAATGCTCCTAAAAACAAATCATCTATCATCAAAGTAATCGGTGTAGGTGGTGGAGGGGACAATCACTGCAACACATGTACGAAAGAGGATTCATGGAGTAGATTTCATCGTACTAAATACAGATGCACAGGCATTGGATGAACATTCTGTATCTAATAAAGTTCAGCTTGGGACAAAGAACAACAGAAGGGCTAGGTGCAGAGCAGATCCAGAAGCGCAGGCGAAAAAGGCTGCTATCGAAAAGTATGGATGAGATCAGAGGGGCTCTTGGTTCTAATACTAAAATGGTATTCATCACCGCGGGTATGGGTGGTGGTACAGGTACAGGTGCTGCGCCAATAGTTGCTCAGGTGGCTAAGGAACTTGATATTCTTACTGTGGCTATCGTGACTTTGCCTTTTTGATTTTTGAAGGGAAAAGAAGACTGGAAACAGGCTTATTCTGGATTAGAAAAACTAAGAGAAAATGTAGACTCTTTGATTATCATTAATAATGATAGACTAGCGGAACAATATCCTGATTTAGACTACGAAGAAGCGTTTTCTCAAGCAAACGAAGTGCTGACCAACGCTGCGAAAGGTATGGCTGAGGTTATTACCGCTCCATTTAAAGTTAATATAGACTTCCGTGATGCTAAAACTGTCCTTGAAAATTCAGGAACGGCATTGATGTCCATAGGAATAGCATCAGGAGAAAATAGAGCAGAAGAGGCTGTTAAGAGAGCGCTAGACTCCCCATTGTTAAATGATAATAAGATTACAGGTGCGAAGAAGTTATGTCTCCTTATTCTAAATGGAGATGACCACAAAGCGAAAATGAATGAAATCAAGTTCATTAGTAGCTATATTCAGGATGAAAACAGGTGGAGGTAACAAGGCTGATGTCATTTTCGGTGTGAGAGACAGAGGATGGATTAGGAGAGAGTCTATCAAGGTCTTGGTAGTAGCGACAGGGTTTTGCGCCTGAACACGAGAAAAATGCAGTGGTTTCATCAGAGCGTATTATTCATGATCTGAATGGAGGTATCAAAAACACAGATACTGCTACGCCGCCAGCTGTAGAGTCTAAACCTGCACAAAGAAACTTCTGTGAATGATGTTCGCAGACCAAGAAATAGACAAAGAAATAGAGAAGAACAGAAACGACAGTTTTTCGTTTAGATAGTAATTCTAACTCAAATTCAAACACTAATTCTAATTTTTCCTACCAATAGTTTTTCAGTAGAAAAGTAGAAGAAAAATCTACAACTGTATTGGAGGATAGAAGAAGATGATTTCTCTGCGAGCTTTAGATTTAGAGAAGAAGTGTCTTCTTTCCCTCAAGAGGAAGAAGTGCCAGCGAAAGAGTATGATTTGTTTAGTTATACTGATTTGGAGCCAGTTTCTTTTGACTTTGATTTAGAGGAAGATAAACCAAAAGAAGAAGATTTTTTTCTTTTCAAGTGAAAGAAGCGCCTATCAATTTCAAAAATGGAAGTGAGAGAGGAAGTTTCTTTTTGAAGAAGATGGATTCAAACGCCTGTAGCGAGAAATCAAAACAAAGCAGGAAACTCCGAAAAATGATTTTTCCCAATGTAGAGCAAAGAGAGAATTTACCATCATAGAGAAAAGAAGCACAGAAGAGGACAGCAGAATACAAGAGAGAAGAAATAAACTAAAAGAGTTTAACTCTAGATCTCACGGAAGCTGAAGAGAAAAAGATGAGATATCTATGAAGTGATTCCAGCTTTCAGAAGAAGAAATGTAGATGTTGATTTTGAAGATCCATTAGAAAGGGAACAAAAATATCTAGTTTTATTTCGAGAAACAACAAAAGGAAAAATGGAAGTAAAGACAAAACAGATTCTTGAATAAAGATGTGAGATTAAAAATAAAAACTCCACATTTAGTGGAGTATCATAAAAACAGATTTATCGTAATATTTACTCATAGGTCAGACCTATATTGATACTTACTCCTATAGAAAAGCCTTTTTAGATTTTTTCAGAATCAAAAGGGATAGAATATCCGGCATAGACATTCATAAATTTCAAAAGAAAAAAACCTACGATAGGACTGAAATGTTTAGTAGAAACCATCATACCAGCATATCCGCCGCCGTCGTAGTATCCTACTTTTAGTTCTGGGATAAAATGATCTTTGCTGTCTACTCCTCTGAAATAGCGCCCAAAAAGCTCCTATTGTAATGGATTTGTCTTGTCTTCCCGCATTGTAATCTATACCTACCAGCGAGAGTTTCTTCCAATATAATTGTAATCCAGACCGATAGCTGTTTTTGGCAAGGATATCTTCCTTAAAAAGAAAAAATTTGTTTTGCGCAAACAGTCCCACAGAGAAAGATACGAGTAAAATACTAAAAATATTCCTCAATTGATTTTTCTATTTTTCCATAATTTTCTGCTTTTTCTTGATCAAATTCTCCTTCCCATTTTGCGATGAAAAACAGAAGCTACACAGTTCCCAATCACATTCAGAGGTTCTTCCCATATCCATCAGTTCATCAATTCCTAAAATAGCTGAGATGATAATCAGCGGAAGCCAGGTGACTCAGCTGTGCGATAAGGACAATCAGGGAGGCTCTCGAGTATGGCAGCCACTCCTTTACTCGTTATCATCAGTGTAAGGCACATCAACGGCTGTTGTCCGAAAGTCAATTCCATCCCAGCGGCCTGAGCCACAGATATAGATGCTAATGATAGGGTAAAGCGCAGTCCCATCAAGATTAAAACGCTATACCTGTAGGCACACAGAGAAACAATTCTACGAGGCACGTCAAAAGCTTCCATGTTGCTCATTACTTTAGGGTAAAGCGGCATCGGAAACTTGTCATAGCAAAAGCGATAGAAACAGGTTCTTTGATGGCGAAACGAAGTTCTTGATTGGGATTTTTAGATACATAGCTGAGTGGCAGTAGTACCAGTGAAACAAACGCAATTATAGCTGCGTAAAGAGTTAATAGAAACAGGAACAAATATTTTTAAAATGTCTATTCCCATATGTCTACCGTATGCGCCATGCATGGCACCTACTCCCACAGGACAAAGTACATCACGATTTTTGGTGTGTTTAAACATTACTTCTGATAAACTTTCCACGAAATCTATCATCGGCTTTTTCTTTTCATCCAGCATAGCCAGCCCGATACCGAAAAATACGAGAAAACTACGATTTGCAGTACCTGATTTTCATAAAATAGACTTTATAATGTTTTCAGGAAAAATATCACGGAAGAAAAGCTGTCACTTTGTATATCCATTGGTCAGCTTCAGAGTTTGTTTCAAAAGCCTTTCATGTCGCCTTCCTTCACTCCAGAGCTTTGCAGAGCAGGTCGTGCTGAGAACTGGCTCAAATCTATTCCTACACCAGCGTTCGAGATATTGATGGCAGCCAAACCTATCAGGATAGCAAAAGAGTGGTTGCTACGTTGAAATAAAAGCAAAAGACTTCACGCCATTCTTCCTACTTGTTTCAGGTCAGAATGCCCAGCAATTCCATAAACCAAAGTCGCAAACAAAATAGGGGCCTACAATGGTTTTTACTAATTTGATAAACCCGCTGCTCAGAGGCTGTAGAGCCATCGCTACACGGGAAATTCACACCTATCACTACACCCAAAATCATGCTGGTAAGTATCCAAGTCGTAAGGTCTTTTTCAAAATAGCATAAAATAAAAGCGCCACCGATAACAAAATGCGTCCCAGAGGCACCTCCTTAGAAAGCGGCGTAAAAAGTTGATTCCATGCAGACAACAGCTCCAAGGTCATTATCAATAATGGAAATAATCTAAATATAAATGAATTCATTACTACTTTTTGTTTGTTGCAAATATAATGAATAAACTAAAAAGAGGAAACATAAGAGTCTTTTAAGCAAAACATTAAATTATTCGGAAGATTTATCAGAGTCACTTAGAAGTTTAAAACTCATTCTGTGGTAAGGCGTAGCGCCATGTTTCTTAATGGCTTCTCTATGAGCTTTGGTGGGATAGCCTACATTCCTATCCCAGGCGTACTCAGGAATTCTTCGTGAGTTTCAGCATGAGCTGGTCTCAGTAGTTTTAGCTAAAAATAGAAGCTGCCGCGATGGAAAGAACCTTGCTGTCGCCTTTTACAAATGCACTCATGCGGGATAAAATTATACGGATGAAACCTGTTTCCATCCACTAAAAATCAGCTCTGGGCGGGTTTTTAGCTGGTCTAATGCCAAGTGCATCGCGTGGATGCTGGCATTCAGGATGTTAGTGCTGGTCAATGAAAGAAGGTGGAACTTCTGCAATTGCAAAATCCACAGTATTTTCTCTTATATATTGGTCTAGTTCTAAACGAACTTTTGTGGTGAGTTTCTTGGAGTCATTGATGAGGTCGTGGTCAAATTTTTATCAATAATCACAGCAGCAGCGACTACAGGGGCCTGCCAGACAGCCTCTTCCTACCTCATCACATCCTGCCTCGATGCAAATACCAGACCAAAAACGCTTTAAATTCATAAATATTCAATAAAAATTAAGTTTTTAATAAAATTTATCACAAATTTAATATACATATCTATTGTTTTTATCAATGTTATAAAATTGTCAAAGAAAAACCAAAAACTATTTTTAATTATGAAGAAATTAACATCAAATGTCTTGGCGGTTGTTCTTTCTTCTTCCTTTGTGGTCGGAAACGCACAGGGAAAAACGAGAAAGACTCTGTGAAAGTCAAGGAAATCGGCGAAGTGGTAATCACCGCTTTGGGAATTAAGAGAGAATAAATCTCTCGGGTATTCAACTACGAAAGTAGGTGGAAGGACTTGTCAAAAAGTTGGGAATCAAAAAACTTGAGTCAACTCGCTTTCGGGTAAGGCACCAGGGCTTCAGGTAATCTCTTCTGGCGGGGCGCCAGGTTCTGAGGAGTAGATTAGTCATTAGAGGAGGAGCAAAATCTCTTACCAATTCTAACGAGCCTCTGTATGTAATTGATGGAGTGCCTATCACTAATGCGAATGATGGGAACTCAAACTCTACCTCAGGAATTTCTTCTCCAAACAGGCAGCGGATATCAACCCTGATGATATCGAGAGTATCAACATCCTAAAAAGGGCTGCCGGGGCTGTTCTTTATGGAAATAGAGGTTCTAATGGGGTTATCCTCATCACAACGAAATCAGGAAAAAGCAAGAGCAGGAAAACCACAGATTGTCCTTTTCTACACAGGTTGCAGTGGATAATGCTTTGGTTCTTCCAGATTATCAGACAGTCTATGCACAGGGAAGTAGGGTGTGTATGGAGAAGGGACTTCTTTTTTTCTTGAGGGGCCAAAAATAGAAGGGCAGACTGTGTATAGTGATGCAGCAGGCAAAAATGTGACGCTCTCTGTCTATGATCTGAGAAAAGCAGTTTCTACAAACTGGAGTAACGAGAAATAATAATGTGTCTTTGTCATTCATTTAATAAATCTAATATTTTTCTTGTCAACAAGGCATTCCTTGCAGACATCCATAGTTCCAAAACCAAGAGTATGAGAAAACTAATTTTTAGGTTTAATGGAAATACGCAGGTTACAGGAGAAATTCAATGTAGGGGTAAATGTCTCTTATAATAAAAACACAAGGAAATGTGCCATTTGCGGGGCAGGATGGGAACAACCCTATTTTCGCCTTGTTCCACACGCCTGTGAGCTGGGATTTGAAGGGCTATGGCTATGTTAATCCTGCTACAGGAGAACAAATCAATTTCCGTGGAGGAAGTTTTTGACAACCCATATTGGTCAGTTTATAAGAACTCTGCTAAAACATCTAGTGACCGTTTCATTACAAGTTTTGAATTTAGGATATGATTTAACAAAATGGTTAAAACTGACTTATAGACTAGGGAATGATTATTTTGTAGATAATAGAGTGATATTCAGGGATATATATTCTGGTTCAAAAGTGAAAGGATATTTATCTTATGATGATGAAAAGAAATGAGCTTACCTCAACATTGATGGCAAATATCAATACCAATATTACGGATAATTTGGCATTGACAGTTGTGGTAGGGACAGGACTATAACAAGAGAACTTACAGAAATAGTATCATTACAGGGAATGCACTAGCTGCACCAGGTTTTGGTAAATACTAATAACATCGCTTCTTTTTGACCCAGGCTACAACTATGAAACCAAAAGAACATTGTTTGGGTTATTTGGGGATGTTACTTTGAGCTACAAAAATTATTTGTTCCTGAACTTAGTAGGAAGATATGAGATGGCATCTACTTTACCAGAAAATAATAGAGCTTATTTCTACCCTGGGGTAAGTGGTTCCTTTGTCTTCTCGGATGCATTTGATATTAACAAGAATATATTAAGCTATGGTAAGCTGCGTGCTAGGGGTTTCAGAACGGCAAGAGATGCAGATCCTTATTTAGTTTTTCAAGCATATAGAAAAAGCAGAGTATGGTGATGGATTCGTGCCAGGACTTAAATTCCCTTTTAATAATGATTTAGGGACTTATGTAGGATACAAAGTGGCGAACACATGGAATAATCCAGACTTAAAACCAGAATTTACAACGGAATACGAGGTAGGAACAGAGCTTCGTTTCTTGAAGAATAGAATTGGTTTGGAGTTCACTTATTTCGAAAACAAGAATACAGATGGAATCATTGGACTTAGGATTTCTCCTACTTCAGGGGCTGCTATATCCATTGAGAACACAGGACAAACTTCTTCTAAAGGGATAGAGGCAGGACTGAAAGTCACACCTATCAAAGCAAAAGATTTTTATCTGGGAAGTTAATTTTAATTTTAGTAGAATTCGCTCATTGGTGGAAGAAACACACCCTAAAAACAGATAGAATATATATGGGGAGGTTTCTCAGGAAGCCCTGCTATCTATGCTGTAAAAAGGCGAAAGATATGGTTCTATCGTTGGTAGCGCCTATATGAGAGATGCCAATGGAAATATTTTGGTGGGAAGTAATGGTAAGCCAATGATCCAGAGTGGTCAAGTTTTTGGGACATGTGGAGCCAGACTGGACAGGAAGTGTGGGAACAACTTTTAAATATAAAGGAGTGTACCTCACAGCACAGTTGGATATTAGACAAGGAGGATATTTGTTTAATGGAACAGAAGAATTGTTGGATTTCTATGGTGTATCTGCAAAGACATTAGAAAGAGAAAATGGAACGACAGTTTTCCCTGGTGTAACATCTGCAGGAACACCAAATACAACGCCTATTGCGATAAACCAAAATTATTATAATTCACTTCCAACAGAAGCTTATGTATATAAAAATGACTGGGTGAAACTTCGTGAAATCAGTTTAGGATATAGTTTCCGTCCAGCAGGATTTGATTTCATAAGAAGTATAGATGTAGGTGTATTTGGTAGAAACTTGTTCTTATGGACAAAGGTGCCTCATAGACCCAGAATCAAGCTCTTTTTGGAACAGGAAATGCACAAGGGTTTCTCGTTTTGCATTCCCATCGACAAGAAGTTTTGGTGTTAATTTAAAAAGTTCAATTCTAAAAAAACTAAGAAAAATGAAAAAATCAGAAATAATATATCTAAATATGCTGTTCTTTTAGCTTTGACAGCAACTCTTTGGTTGTTACTTCTTGTAGACAGGAGTTGGATATTAATGTAGATCCTATTAATCCTTCAGAAGCTTCTTTGTCAGGGCTTCTTAGTGGTTCACAGGTTGGTTTTGCCTTTTGCTCTTGGTGGTGAGGGGACTAGAATGCCAGCAAGTATCGTTCAGCATTATGCGGGACATAGGGCGCAGCCACTTGATTATGCACATATCGAATCACCTCTTCTAGTACAGATGTGGCTTGGGGGCGCTTTTTATAATGTGCTGATGGACATGAAAGAACTGGAAAATAAGGCTACAGCTTCTGGAAGTCAGGGCATATGTAGGGGTTTCCAAGATTCTTCAGGCTCATGCATTCAGTGTTGTTACAGATATGTTTGGGGATATTCCTTTTTCTGAGGCTTTGCAGGGAAGATCTAACATCACTCCTGCTTATGACAAACAAGAAAAATATCTATCCAGCGCTATTGCTATGATAGACGAAGGGCTGACGGCTCTTTCGGCTGGGACAGAGACTATCTCTGGAGATATAGTCTATGGAGGAGATGTAGCAAAATGGAAGAAATATGGAAATTCACTAAAAACTACGATTACTGAATCATTTAAGCAGCAGACAGCCCAATGCCGCAGCGAATTTCTTGGCTTCTAATCCAAGTCTTATAGACACAAGCGTGGATGATGCGAAGGTTGCTTTTGGTTCTGTAGCTCTAATGCCAATCCTATCTATCAGTTTGATGTGCTTTCTGGAAGAAGTGACCAAGCAGTAGCCAGCACTATAGTGGATAAAATGAAAGCACTGTCAGACCCTAGGGTGAGTGTTTATTTTGAGCCTGTTACTGGTAATACTTTAGGATTAAAAGGACAGTATTTGGGTAATGCACCAGGGAATGATGCGGAAGACTCTAAAAAGAATAGATATTCTCGTGTAGGAAGTGCTTATGCATCTATAAAAGCACCTGTGGTTCTGATGAGTGCAGCGGAAGTTAATTTCATCAAAGCAGAAGTGTACCACAGAGCATCTAATGCAGCAAGTGCGCAGGCAGCCTATGAAGCAGCGATTACACAGGATTTCGCGGCATTAGGATTATCTTCTTCTTCGGCGGCATATTTAGCAAATGCTAATGTGGCTTATGATGGAACTTTACAGAGAATCATGGAGCAAAAATGGATTACCATGTTCCAGGCATCTTATGAGTCTTGGGTAGATTGGAGAAGAATTGGCTATCCTGCCCTCACGCCAGCAGCGAACAATGCTACATCCAATGTCATCCTGAGAAACCTACCATATCCAGATGTGGAAATTAACTCTAATAGAGCCAACCTAGTGGCTGGACCAGGGATTCCGATTCCATACACAGGGCTGAGCAATAGAGTTTGGTGGATAACTAATAACTCTTCATTTTTAACTAATTTTTATAAAGGGAATCTCTTTTCAGGGATTTCTATATTTTTATCTTTGCAATTATTTTATTTATTATGGTTAGAGAGATTTTACTTGAAAAATACAGAAAGTTTTAGCAGAGAGTTTTTGGTTTGGCGGATTTCGTTCTCGAAATTCAGCAGACAAAACCTGATTTTGAAGGAGATTTTACGGTCGTGACTTTTCCTTTGGTTAAAGTTTTGAAAGTCCAGATATCATCGCGACAGAGCTTGAGCGACAAGATACTTTCGGAGGTGGATTTTTGTGGAAAAATTATAACATTGTGAAAGGTTTTCTTAACCTGAAATTAAAGGACAATGTTTTCCTGCAAAGTTTTAAAAATCTTTCCGAAAATTTAGAGAAAATCACACCTAAGAACGAAACCATTATGTGTGGAATATTCTTCGCCGAATACCAACAAACCTCTGCATTTGGGACACATTAGAAATAATCTTTTAGGTTTTTTTCTATCGCTAATATTTTGAAAAGAAGAAGGCTACAATGTCATCAAAACTCAAATCATCAACGATAGAGGAATCCACATTTGTAAATCTATGCTGGCGTGGGAAAAAGTTCGGGAATGGAGCAACGCCGGAATCTACACAGACCAAAGGCGACAAGCTGGTAGGAAATTACTATGGGAATTTGACAAACATTACAAAGCAGAAATAGCCCAGCTCAAAGAACAAGGCATGGACGAAGAAACAGCTAAAAACAGGCGCCGTCTATTTTAGAGGCTCAAAAATGCTTTTTGGACTGGGAAAATGGCGATGAAAAAGTAAGAAACCTTTGGGAGAAAATGAACACTTGGGTTTATGCAGGATTTGCAGAAACTTATAAGCGCCTTGGAGTAGATTTTGACCAAGTTCAATACGAAAGCCAAACTTACCTTTTTGGGTAAAAGATTTGATAAAAGAAGGTCTGGACAAAGGTGTTTTTCTTCACCAAAGAAGATGGCTCTGTATGGTGCGACCTTACCGATGAAGGCTTGATGAGAAACTTCTCCTTCGTGGGGATGGGACTTCTGTCTATATGACGTGGGATCTAGGAACGGCAGTGGGGCGTTTCGCGGATAATGATATACAGAGACTTATCTACACGGTGGGAAATGAGCAGGATTATCATTTTCAGGTTTTGTTTAAAAATTCTTAAAAACTCGGCTACAGCTGGGCGGAGTACCTTTACCATCTTTCCTACGGAATGGTGGAACTTCCTAACGGAAAGATGAAATCTCGTGAAGGAACGGTGGTGGATGCCGATGACCTGATGCAGGAAAATGTATCTTACGGCGAAAGAAAAAAAGCGCAGGAACTTGGAAAAACTGGAAGCGCTGACCGAAGAGGAAAAAGAAAAAAATCTTATGAAATCGTAGGTCTTGGAGCATTGAAATATTTTATGCTAAAAAGTAGATCCGAAGATGCTTTTTCAATCCAGAGGAAAGTGTGGATTTCAATGGGGAATACAGGACCTTTCATTCAGTATGCTTATGCTAGAATTCAGTCTTTGCTGAAAAGAGCGGAGGGGACGGATTTCAATTTCTCTGAAAAACATCGCCCTTTAGTGAGAACGAGAAAGAACTCATCATTGCTCTGAGTGAATACAAGGAAACTGTAAGCAAAGCGGCAGCGGCACTCAGCCCTGCTCATTTGGCTAATTATGTTTATGAAGTGGTGAAACTCTACAATGCTTTTTACCAAAAACAATCCGATTTTGAACAACGAAAACGAAGATGTGAAAAATTCCGACTATATCTGTCACAGCTCACAGGTGTGGTGATTAGAAAGTCTTTACATCTGCTCGGAATAGGCGTGGTAGATAGAATGTAAATGAAATTATGAAAAAGTATAATTTTTCTTTTGTAATGCTTATTCTTTCTTCATGTGGAGGAATAAACAAACTGAAGGTAAAAGACATAAATACCGAAAATTCTGATATTAGTGGAGTTTGATGAAAACATAAAACAAAAAAAGGCAATATTCTTAAACTTTTTAGATAGAAAAATTATCAAAAGATACTCTTACACTTGATAAAAATGGAAGGGTATGATAAATTTTCTATTTTGGTGAAAGATGATAAGAATCTGCAGATAGAGATTATACTGAAATGATAATTCTAAAATTACAAGACAGTATAAGTATAGAAAAAAAGAATAATATATATCTTCTAAAAACCAAAATGTAAAACCAGATCTTATTCCTTATGTATTAGGAGTTTTTAATGTTAAAAACTTCATTTGTATAAAAAATCAGGATAATGGTTTGGGTATTGTAGAATCTACATCACGAAGAGGGGCAGCATTTCTTTTGTTATATTTTTACATGGACAAAGAGTTATTATGAATATTATACATATCAAAGGTTAGAGTAATTTAGGTTTTTTTATAAATAAGTAAAATAAAAATTCCTCCTAAGAGAGGGATTTTTGTTGAGGGATTTTTAAATTATTTTATCAACTTTTTAAGATAATCGCCGTAGCCGCTTTTTCCGTATTTTTCGGCAGATTTCAGCAGCTGTTCTTTTGTTGATAAATCCTTTTTGTAGGCAATCTCTTCGATGCAGGAGATTTTCACGCCTTGTCTTTTTCAAGAACTTTTTACGAATTCAGACGCCTCGTGAAGGGAATCAAAAGTTCCTGTATCAAAGCCAAGCAGTTCCTCAGCTCATCACACCTACTCTAATTGACCTTTTTCAAGATAAATTTTTATTGATATCAGTAATTTCCAATTCTCCTCTCGCTGAAGGTTTTTAGGTTTTTAGCATATTCTACCACGGAATTGTCATAGAAATAAAGACCAGGCACAGCGTAGTTGGGACTTCGGCACTGGCAGGTTTTTCTTCTATGGAAACAGCTTTTTGGTTTTTCATCAAACTCTACTACACCGTATCTTTCGGGGTCGGAAACAGGGTAGGCAAATACGCAGCCGCCTTTCACTTGGGTCTTGCTTTCCAGCAGCTGAGGAAGACCAGAGCCGTAGAAAAATATTATCGCCCAAAAACCAGCGCCACAGAATCCGTTCCGATGAAATCTTCTCCTAAAAATAAATGCCTGAGCCAGCCCATCTGGAGAAGGCTGAACTTTGTATTCAAATTTACACCTGATTTGTGAGCCGTCTCCCCAATAGTTTTTGAAAGCTTCTTGGTCGTGCGGCGTAGTGATGATAGAGTATCTCCCTGATTCCTGCAATAGAAGGGGTAGAAATAGGGAAATAAATCATAGGCTTGTCATATACGGGCATTAACTGCTTACTTACTGCGATAGTTAGCGGGTAGAGCCTTGTTCCAGAACCTCCCGCGAGAATTATTCCTTTCATAGTATTTTATTATTTTAGAAATTTGTTATAATCTATTTTTATTTTTCACCAAATGTAAAGAATTGTTAGCATAATCAAAAGACATAAAAAGGGAAATTTATATTATCCTTTTTCTAAAATGAATCCTGTTTCAGTTTCTTTTGATTTCTGTACGAGGTCGATTGTTCAGTACTTTGCCAAAAATGGAATACAGATAAGTATCCTTGGTGCTGATTCTATATATATTGGAGCCATTTATAGAAGTATGAGGAATGTACATACTCAAAAGCAGATCTCATTTCATAAGATGCTTTTTAATGTTTTTTTCATCTGTGATGAGTTTATCATAATTTGTGTTGTTTTTGTATGATGACGATTTTTCATCTTTGATATTTTGGGAAGATGAGAAAACCAGACTTTTGATGAGTTTTTATTATAATTGATGGCGTATATCCAAGAGTTTTTTCGGAAATGACACAAATAAAATTAATCGATAAAAATAAAAATAAGATGATTTTTAGAGTGTTTTGATACTTTTCTTTTACAGAAGCTAAACCATTGTAAATCAGATAACCTAAAAGTAAGGAAGAAGAAATTTTAACCCAAAGCAAAATTCTATTCTCAAAACCGAATGCAATAGGGAGGATATTGAGAGAGATACACAGCAATTGTCATCAAAAAGATGCTTAGAAACACTAAAATAGCGCTTTGGAATAGTTTTGTCAAATTTACAGAAAAACAGATACCATTCCAGAAATAGCCAGCCCAAGAGCTAACAAGATGTAATCAAAACCAGAATAATCAGCAATGGCGAAAAATGCTTTTGTTTAGCAATGTATGCAAAGTCAAGAACGAATAATTTAAAGAAAGAAAAATTAAAACAAAACTATGCGAAAGATTAAAAAGTAACCTTAGAAGATGCGTAATCAAAATGTTCAGGATAGATGATTTTTACCAAGAAAAAGCTTGTAAAACACAGTAATGAATAATCCCAAACCTATAGAAAGAGCTAGTTTAGTAGGATTTTTCTCTGTTGGCGGCTATTAAAAAATGAATATAGACAGAGGAATCAAAAATAAATGCAATTCTTGGAAGAGCAGTGAAATTCCTAATAATATCCCAGAAAATAAATAATAAACTAGGTTATTTTTGATGATATGTATAATATACTTTGGAAATACCATATGTATATCAAATAAGCTCCACACATCACAAAAAGAGAATAAATTAGCTGAAGATAAAGGGAATACAGTGACTAATATACATGCTAATAGCGTAAAAAGCGCTATATTCACCAAAAACTTATCTAAAAATTAGTTTTAATAACCATACAGCGATGGGAAATAGAAAAATTGTGGATGTAAAAACAAAGGTGTCCAAAAATCCACCTAAATAAGTAGCGAATGTTAATACAAAAGGAGAAATTGGGCGTGTGTAGTTGTTAGGATCGGAAGAGTATAGATCATAAACTTCCGATATACTATATTTTCCTTCCTGATATTGGTATAATATTTCTAAATGATTCAGGTCATCAGACAGCACAGAATTGTCCCCAAGTAAGACAAAAAGTCCCTTGTAATAAAATAAAAATAACGCAGTTAATATAGTTTTTCTATTCTCATAATTCTTTTATCGTGTTGATGATGTATTCTACCTGTTCATCGGTAAGTTCGTAGAACAGAGGCAGTCTCACAAGACAGTCAGAAAACATATCTGAGTTTGGCAGCTCACTTTTTCGGGTAGAATATTTTTCATAATAAGAACTCTTGTGCAGAGAAAGATAATGAAAACGGATAGAATTCCTTTGTCTTTCAGGTGTTGGATGAATTTTGTTCTGTCATCTACATTATCACAAACCAGATAAAAACATATGGGCGTTGTTAGTTGCGTATTCTGGAACGAGAGGGAGTTTTGGTTTTTAATAGAAACAGGCTCAAAGCTGGAAAGCCCTTCATGTAACAATTCCAGATTTTAATTCTCTTATCCTGAATGTCTCTCATGTTTTCTATCTGAGCCCAAAGAAAAGCAGAGATAATCTCGCTCGGCAGGAAAAGAAGACCCTGTGTCTACCCAGCTGTATTTATCTACTTCACCTCTGAAAAACTGCGAACGGTTTGTTCCTTTTTCCCAGATGATTTTCCGCTCTTTGGATAAAGCGATCATCATTGATGCAGAGCATACCGCCTTCACCTGAGATGATATTTTTGGTCTCATGAAATGAAAATGCAGAAAGATGCCCAATGCTTCCCAGTGCTTTTTGTTCCGTCTTTTGGAAATATAGTAACTGTCGATAGCTTGTGCGGCATCTTCTATTACGATGATTCCATGTTTGTTAGCTATAGACATTATTTTATTCATATCACAGCTACACCAGCGTAATGAACCACTACGATAGCTTTGGTTTTTCGGTGATTAAAGCTTCTATTTGGTCAGCATCTATATTAGGATTGTCAGAATAAGAATCTGCAAAAACGATATCTGCACCTTGTCTTACAAAGGCTAGTGCAGTGGATACGAAAAAGTAAAACTAGGAACGATGACCTCGTCACCTACCTTGATATCTGCTAAAATAGCAGCCATCTCCAATGCATCTGTGCAGGAAGTGGTAAGCAGTGTTTTTGAAACCAAATTCTTTTCTCGAAGAATTCTTGACATTTTTAGTGAAGAGTCCATTTCAGAGATTTTCCCTGATTTTACGGCATCTTCTATATTGCATTTCTTTACCAGTAAGGTAAGGTTTATTGAATGGTATCATGATATATATTATTTTACAAATCTTGCAGGATTTCCTACATATAGTCCTTTTTCTTCGATGTTTTTATTACAACTGTTCCGCCTCCTGTTCTTGTTCCTTCAGTGATGGATATATTGTCTATTATTATAGAATTTATACCTATTATACATTGTTCTTTTATGTCTACAAATCCTGCCATAGACACGCATGGAGAGATAAAAAGAGTGAGTGCCTCATATGTAGTATCGTGTGCAATGCTGCTGAAATGTTAATCAAAAACATTATTTCCTATTTTTACATTTTGGTCAATCACACATCTTGGATAGATGACTGTTCCAGCTCCTATTTCAGCAGAAGGATCTACATAACAGGAGGAATGAATAAACTTATAGAAAGGAATATCATTATGATATTTTTCAAATAGCATCTTTCTGGTATTCATGTGGTTATATCCTACACCTATCAGCAGTTCATCAAAACTATTTTTGAATATTCTTCTAAAACATCATTAGTCCCGCCAATAACCGAAATAGAGTTGATAATGGTCCCTTTTGGTTGAAAAATCATCAAAAACAACCACTTTATCCTCTGTATCCGTGTGTATATGATGAGCTATCTGCTGTCCTAAGTGTGCAGAACCTATTATAGCTATTCGTTTCATAGATAATTTTTATTTCGCTGAAATTCGTTATTCTATCCTTAGCGGATGGGGATATATTATCTCTGTCAATCAGTAATGCTTTGATTCCTATTTTTAGCAGGAATAACATCAAGTTTTTAATGAATCACCGATGTAGATGATTTCACCAGCCTCAGCATTTAGTTTTTCAAGAGCCCTTGTGTAAAAATCCAAAGAAGGTTTTCTTAGGTTTTCTTTTTCAGAGACAATGTATTCATCAAAAATATTTTCTCCAATCAATCCTTCTAACTTTTTCTTGTAAGCTGCTATTAAAATTAGAAACGACAGCTTTTATATCTAATTTTTTTGATTTCTTCACAGTCGTCAAAAAGCCTGCCATGGCAGAATAGGGAACACGCTTCGAAAAGTTCTTTCAGCAAGTTCTCATTGGGGATAATGCCCAAAAGCCATTAGCAATTCTGAATTAAACTCTTCATAAAAACCTCTTGATGTAGTATCTGGAAAATTGATAATCTCAGAAAGTAATTTATGTCTTAGTTTTAGTTCAGTTTCATTTATTTTTATACCCATTGTCTTGTAGGACTTTTAAGATTCTTTCCCAAAAGATTAGGCTTTGTATATGAGAGTATTAGCAGCATCAAATAGAAGATATTTCATAGTTAAAAATATAGTGTTCAGATTTATTGTCTTTAATATTTTCTGGTTTTTGGTGAGGATAGATGACATCCATTAAAAACCCTTATGGCTGTCCCTTCGATGATATTTGGTTCACTCGGAGAGATGTTGTACAAATGTTCTTCTAATGTGTATTTCACATCCTCAAAACCAAAATTAGACCGTATGGAGTTAGTTCCTGAAATTCTACAATTTACCTCAAAAGGAATGATTTCTCCTGCCTCTGCTACTATGGATTGTAAATTAGCGCTTCCTACGAAATGATTTAATTGTATCATTTTTCTAGGATATTTTTAATTCCTTATCGTACTGTCTATTTACAAAACATTCATTTGTAGCTCCATTTTCCAGTTTTTCTTCTAAATTGATAAATCCATGGAGCTCATTATTTTTATTCACATAAAAAGCTGTGGTGATTTCTTTTTACCTCTAATCAGTTTTTGAACCATAAAGGAATCATCAAAGTCTTGTATGTTTTTGGATTTATATGAAGTCCTCTCGAGTCTCTTCCTTCCCTTGGTTTTTACGATATAGTCCTCAAAGGTTCCAGCAATATAGTCCTTAGGAAGATATGCTTCTGCAAAAGGAAGATGGTTTTTCTTTATGAAATACATAGGAAAGATATTTATCTAAATATCTTTTGGAAGTTTCTAACTCGCTGGTAACGACTTTTGTTTTTAGCTGGTTTTTATTCAGCGCTAAGTAGTAAATTTCATAATCAGTAGAAGGGATAATGAGGTCTATGTTTTCTTTTTCAATAATGGCATTGATAGAGTTGATATAGTTTTTCATCATTAGCAAAAGGAACCTTGTAGAAAGAATCACAAAGATGATTCCCAGCTGAAAAGTCTGCGACATTACAGCCCACGATTCTGATAGGAAACTTTGTTTTTAGAATATTTCTCAAAAATTCCCTGCCCTACATTTCCTCCTATTCCTGTTACTAAGACTGTTTTTATCCATTCTATTGATTCTTTTATCCCGTTTTCTATCGAAGTGTTATTGTATTCATTGTAAGGTATGGTTTCTTGTGTGTAAGAAACAGACCTTGTGTGGTCATCATCAGAATATTCTATGCTACAGCCTGTAACGGTCTGTATGATTTCTGCAATTTGTTTATTAGTGTAATTCTCTTTTGAAATGGCTAAGAATATCCTATTTTGTTTTGATAATGCAGCTGTTTTTGCCAAAGTGGCTACATCTCTTGTATGAATGTAGTTTTGGATTCTTTGTCCGTGACCAAGTAGTTTGATTTTCTTGGAATCCAAAGCATTTTTATGATTTTTAGGCAAGTAGATTGTTTCATCCCTGTTCCATACATAGAGGAAATTCAGTCATGGCGTAGTTTTTAGATTTTTCTACGATTTTTCTCCTAATAGCTTTGAAATTCCATAAACTGATTCTGGACAAGGAAGTGTTTTTCATCGATATTTAGACCATCAATTGCATCATAAACAGCAACACTGAAAAATAAACAATCTTTGAACTTGTGAAACGATTACAAATATCATTCACCAGCCTCGCATTGACATTGATTATATCATCCAATTTCTCTATATCATTGGATATTACAGCACTTACGATATATACAATATCGTAGCTGTCCTCTAATGAACCAATATCTTCTAAAAGCAATATTTCTATGTTTCGGATGTGAAGTGTTTAGAGCTGCGCTATGATACAATATATCTACTTCATCTGATATATCGTAACTGTATCAGTTCTTTTGATAAAATGCTGTTTGCACCAATGATTAAGATTTTTCATAACGATTAATTTTTAGTACAATTACACTTCTTCATCGATGATAAATGTAGGTCTGCCTTTCGCCTGATCAAAAGTTTTTCCTAAATACACTCCCACAATACCTATGCAGCTGATGATAATTCCCTGATAAAAACCAAATAGATAATATCAATGAACTAAAAACCAGGCTGTGCTATTTTTCCTGTAAGAGCCAGATACAGATAGTACATTCCTACAATAACTGACAAAAACAGATATACTCAATCCAAAGTTTATAAAACAACCTAAGCGGCTTATCCGAAAAAGATATAATAACATTGAATGCCTGCTTAAAAAGCTTTCTCTACACTATATATGGATTTTTCCTTCCTCGCGTTCTCCATGTTCTATCGGAATGGAAACACTTTTAAACCCAATCCAGTTAATAAATAACGAAAAAGAATTTAACATAGTCTCCCATATCCAAAATAGACTTAATGGTCTTTTGGTGATAAATCCCAAAATTCGCTACATTGTTATCAAAATTTGCTCCCTGATAGATTAAACACCTTTAGAACAATCTGATGTTAATTTCTTTATGAATTTGTCTTTTTCGGTTTTCTCTCTGTCCTAGGACAATATCGTATCCTTCAATGCTTTTTGTAGAGTTTGGCTATTTCTTTGGGCTGGTCTTGCATATCGCAGTCCATTACTACCACCAGTCGCCTTTTGCTTTTTGTAAGTCCAGCAAAAATAGCACTATGCTGACCAAAAATTTCTGCTCAGCCGAATGCTTTTTATCTTAGGATTTTGGCTGGAAAAGTACTTTCATCACTTCCCAAGAGTTGTCAGGGACTTCGGTCATCTACTCAATATGATTTCGAGTCCTCGCCGATTCTCCATTACTAAATTAATTTCAGAAACGAGAATCGGAAGGATTTTTCAGCTCGGTAAACAGGACTTATCAATAGAAATCATTAGTTATACTGTTTTTCGTAGTATTTTTGGTATTCTCCGCTGGTTACATGTTCCAGCCAATCTTTGTGCTCAAGAACCAATCGATAGTTTTAGCTAGACCTTCTTCAAAAGTTACAGAAGGCTTCCATCCCAAATCTTTATTCAGTTTTTGTGGCATCTATAGCATAGCGTTTGTCATGCCCTGGGCGGTCTTTTCACAAAAAGTGATTGAGTTTTTCTGAATAGCCAGCAGGATTTTCCAAGTTTTGCATCCATTTGTTTAATCAATTCCTTTGATTAAATCAATATTCTGCCATTCATTAAATCCGCCGATGTTGTATGTTTCTCCTGTTTTTCGCTTCATGGAAAATTTGGAAAATAGCACGAGCGTGGTCTATCACGAACAGCCAGTCGCGGGTATATTTACCATCACCATAGATTGGCAGTGGTTTTTCGTTGATAATATTAGAAATACAAAGCGAATCAGTTTCTCTGGGAAATGATTTGGACCATAGTTGTTAGAACAGTTGGAAACAATGTAAGGGAAGTCCATAGTGCTTTTCCGTAAGCTCTTACCAAATGGTCGCTGGCAGCTTTACTCGCAGAATACGGAGATTTTTGGGTCGTAAGGCGTTTCTTCAGTGAAAAATCCAGTCTCTCCCAAAGCGCCATACACTTCATCCGTAGAAACATGGTAGAAAAGATTTTTCTCGGTCTCGTTAGGAAATCTTCCGTGTGTATGTTCTGGATTTAGTGTCCAAAATTCTTTACAAAGATTAAGAAGGTTAGCAGTCCCAATTACATTGGTATTGATGAAAGCATTTGGGTCTGTGATACTTCTGTCCACATGGCTTTCCGCAGCGAGATGTATCACCGCGTCTGGATTATGTTTTTCAAAAAACTTTTTAGTTCTTCAGGTTTTGTGATATCTGCTTTTTCAAAAGATATAGTTTGGTTTTGTTTTCTATATCTTTCAGGTTTTCAAGGTTTCCTGCGTATGTAAGGGCATCAAGGTTGATGATTTTCGTTTGCGGGAGATTTTTCACAAACTCACGAACAACATGAGAACCGATAAACCTGCTCCTCCAGTGATAATGATAGATTTCATAATTTTATAGTTCTAATTTTAAAGAATTTCCATCCAAATAAACTGCTTTGGATTCCGTGATTTTTTTATTTTTGTTCCTCAGAAAAACCGATAGTTTCTCCATAGAGTAACATCATAAGCTAAAATATAGTTGAGTACAGGAAGGATAAATTCGTGCAAATCACCTCGTGACATTGGGCTGTCGATGATTTCTATTTCCTCTTTTCCGAATTCTTTCATTCCAAAAAGTATAAAGGCTGTTTTTCCCCTCTTCTGAGCCGACAAGTCCGATGTAAATCCACAGAATCATCAGGCAGATTTTCTTCTAATAAAAAGTCTGCAAAGTCAATGTACAAACCTTTTGGAAGAAGCAGAGTCTGATTTCCTTGATAAACACCCTATCGCATCAGGAGGTTTCTGAGGATAGAAGCATTAATCATCGTCATCAGAGAGAATTTCTCAACCTGACTTTTTGATTTATCTAAAATAGAGACAATGGCGTGGCTGTCATGCTCTGAAACATCTTTTTCACATTGTTCCAAAGGTAAGAATACCCAAATATTGATTCCAAATCTTACTTGGAATAGGCGCTGGCATTTTTGCAATGGCAGCCATCATTCCATTGATAAAGAGAGTTGCTACTTCATCATCACCAGAGATTTCAGAAACTTCTAGTCCCCAGTGGGATTTTAGATCTTCTAAAACTTTATCCAGCGAATAGCTTTCTCCTTTGAACATCGGCATGGAAAGCGCTAGGCTGTTATTCTCCTTTTTCTGGTTTTGGAGTTTCTGTCTCTTTTTCTTGAAAAAAATCAAAAAGTCCCATAATTTCAGTGTTTTTATTTTTATAGTTTTCTACCGATAGATTTATAATAAAAATCCGGTGTTTTCTATTTGATCAATAGAGAACATATTTCTACCATCAAAAATGGCTTTGTTTTTCATCTTTTCTGCCATAAGCTGGAAGTTAGATTTTTGAACTCGCTCCATTCTGTCGCTATTAGCAGACAGTCAGCATCTTCTAAGCAAGAATACATGTCTTTGGTATATTCTATTTTTATCGCCAAAGATTTTTCTTTACATTTTTCTTCTGCGATGGCATCATAAGCCGTTATTTTTGCTCCTTTTTCTAATAAAAAGTGAAATGTTATCTAGAGATGAAGCTTCTCTGATGTCGTCAGTATTTGCTTTAAAAAGCAAGTCCCCATTGCGATTTTTCTTATCTTTGATGTTTCCGACGAAATATTTTTCAATTTCAGAAACGAGGATTACTTTTTGAGCTTTATTTACATTTTTCAGTAGCGTTAAGGATTTGAAAATCAAAGTTTTCTTCTTTTCCTGATTTGATGAGGGCTTTCACATCTTTTGGGAAACAGCTTCCTCCGTAGCCTATTCCTGGGAAAAGAAACGATGTCCGATTCTGTCATCACTTCCCATACCGAGCCTTACTTTTGTCTACATCAGCGCCTACTTTTTCGCAGTAGTTTGCGATTTCGTTCATGAAAGTGATTTTTCACAGCAAGGAACGAATTGGTTGCATATTTAGTCAGTTCGAAGATTTTTCATCCATGAAAATAATAGAACTCCCGTGTTAGTGAACGGTTGGTAGATTTGGGCAATGATATTTTTAGCCTTGTCCGAACTAGAACCTACTACGATTCTGGCAGGGTTCATGGAATCTTCCACAGCAAAGCCTTCGCGGAGAAATTCTGGATTAGAAACCACATCAAAAAGGAATTTCTGTTTTCGCAGAAATAGTCTCTCTCACTCTATCCGCTGTGCCTACTGGAACGGTTGATTTATTGACAATTACTTTGTAAGAAGTCATCAGCTCACCGATGTTTTTCAGAAACTTTCAAAAACATAAGAAAGGTCTGCACTGCCATCCTCACCAGGAGGTGTCGGCAAAGCGAGATAAATCACATCGCACTTATCTAATGCTTCTTTTAGTTGAGTAGTGAAAAACAATCTATTTGCCTGTATGTTTCTTAGAAATATTTCTTCTAAGCCAGGTTCGTAGATGGGAACGATTCCCTTTTTCATGTTTTCTACTTTTTGTTTTATCTATGTCAACACAATAAACCGTGTTGCCCAATTCAGCTAGAGTGGTTCCTGAACCAATCCCACATATCCTGTTCCTACAATTGCAATATTCATCTAAAAAAATGTTTTCAATCTACAAAGGTAGTGTTTTTAGTGAAATAAAAATCTTTTCGGCGATAATTTGCTATAAATGAATAATTTTCTTAAATTTGCACACAGATTTACAGGGAATAATGGTGGAAAAGGCTTCAAAGGAAGGCCTTTTTATATATCCTGAAATAACGCAGAAATATGGATTTTAAGACAAGGGTAGAAGAGCTGATACAGGCATTCTTAGAAGAAAGAAAAGATATTTATTTGGTTGATTTGAAAATATCTGCAGGAAAATGATGTGGTGGTTATTTTGGATGGAGATGAGTCACTTTCTATTCAGGATTGTTTAGATGCAGCAGGGCGATAGAGTTTAATCTGGATAGGGAAGAGGTGGATTTTTCTCTTCAGGTGATGAGTGCAGGACTGAGCGAACCTCTCAAATTACCAAGACAATACAAGAAGAATGAGGGAAGAGAGCTCGAAGTCACGACGGAGGAAGGAGAAGTGATTAAGGGAGAACCGCTGGAAGCCGATGAAGAAAAATAGTTTTGATGCTGAGGTATGAAGACCGAAACTCGTAGGAAAAGGAAAAGAAGATGTGGAGGAACAAAGGGAAATCCCTTTACCAAAGCATAAAGAGAGCAATGATAGTAATTAAGTTTTAAAAATTTTTAGTCAAAGTAAAAATATGGATAATTTAGCATTAATCGAATCTTTTGGTGATTTTAAAGATGAAAAAGGGATCAGTAAGATAGATTTGATGGCGATCATAGAAGATTCGCTAAAAACCTTGCTGAAAAAGATACGATTCTGATGACCATTTTGATGTAATTGTAAACCCTGACAAGGGAGATTTTCAGATATTTTTGAATAAAAATCGTTGAAGACCAGATGTCAGAAGATGATGATTTGGAAATAGAAATCTCTGAAGCGAAAAATAGGACCCTACATTCTGAGGTGGGAGGAATTTACCCAAGAAATCCCATTGGCACAATTAGGGCGAAGAAATATCTTGACATTGAAACAAATTTTGGCAACAAAATTACAAGAGCATAATAATGCTGCAATGTATGAAATGTTCAAAGATAGAATAGGTGAAGTGGTTGTGGGAGAAGTGCACCATATCCGTGGTAAGCAGGTTATCATCTTGATGATGAAGGAAATGAATACATTTTTACCAAAAAGAAACCAGATTCCTACGGATTTTTCAAGAAGGGAGAAAGCGTTAGAGCGGTGATTGAAAAAGTTGATTTCAAAGGTTCTAAACCTCAGATTATCGTTTCAAGAACGGCGCCCTAAAGTTTTTGGAAAAACTTTTAGAATTAGAAATTCCAGAAATATTGGATGGAACTATCATCTTGAAAAAAGCAGTAAGAATCCCAGGTGAAAAAGCTAAAATCGCTGTAGATGCCTTGGATGAAAGAATAGACCCTGTGGGGAGCTTGTGAGGTGTGAAAGGTTCTAGAATTCACGGCGTGGTGAGAGACTTAGAAATGAAAACATCGATGTTATCCAGTGGTCTAAAAACCCAGAAGTATTGGTAAAAAGAGCATTGGGAGGTGTGAAAATCAACAAGGTGGAAATCAATGAAGAAGACCACTATGCACTAGTATACGCTCCAGTAGAAGAAATTTCAAAAATCATCGGAAAAACAAGGGCAGAATATCAAACTAGCTTCTTGGCTTACAGATTATGAAATAGATGTATACAGAGAAAAACAAGAAGATGATGATGTAGAGCTGAAAGAGTTTGATGATGAAATAGAGCAGTGGATTATAGATGAATTTACAAAAAGTAGGGCTGGATACAGCGAGAAGTGTCTCTAGACAAGGATACAGATGTATTGCTCAACTTAGTAGATTTAGAAGAAGAGACAATAGAAGAGGTTAAGAGAGTTCTGAAGAGAAGAGCTGGAATAAAAATCTCCTAGTGTCTAAAATATAATAGAATAAAACAAAGTATTCAGCTTTTGCTGAACAAAAAGTAAAAATATGCCAAAAAATCAGATTAAATAAAGCAGCAAAAGGAACTTAATATTTCCATTCCAAGGGCAGTAGAGTTTTTGCAGAGTAAAGGGTTTGAGATTGACAGCAATCCCAATGTGTTGTTGGAAGCAGAGGCTTTCTCCGCATTAGAGCAGGAATTTGCAGCTGATAAGAAGCAGAAAGAGGCTTCACAGGAGGTGGTGATTTCTAAGTTCCAGAGGTGAAATTAGAAACAGAAGAACCAAAAAGCTCCAGAAGTGATTAAGGCTCAAGCTCCCTAAAACAAAGATTATAGGCAAAATAGATCTGGAGGCGAAGCTAAAAGGAAAAAGAAGCGGAAGCAGCTTCACCAAAAGAAGTTGTGAAAGAGGAAGTAGCAGCTCCTAAACCAGAAATTATAAAAAGAGACTGAACCTAAGGCTGAACCAAAAACCAAAAGCAGAGCCTAAGGCAGAGGCAAAACCTGTTGTGGATACTGAAGAGTCTTCCGAACCAGAGAAGATAGAAACAAAAATATCAAAAAACTAGACGGACCAAAAATCCTTCAGACTGAAAAATAGACCTGTCTCAGTTTGAAACAAAACCAAAAACCTTCTGACAAGAAGAAGCAAAGAAAAAGAATCCAAAAACCTGCTGGAGAGGATGCTAAACCAGCTAATAACAAGGCAGGAGCGGATAAAAATTTGCTAAAGATAAGCCACAAGGAGGAAACCGCGATAAAGGAGCTAAAAAAGGAGGAAAGAGAGAACGCGTAATGCCTGTGGAGCTTACAGATGAGCAAGTAAAAATCAAATCAAAGAAACTTTGGAAAAACTTACTAACAAAGGTGGTAAGTCCAAAGGAGCTAAATACAGAAAAGAAAGAAATTTCATGAGAGACAAGATGAGCTTCAGCAGGAGCTGGAAGCACAAGATAGAACTCTGAAAGTTACTGAGTTTATCACAGTGAACGAGCTTGCGGCTCTTATGGATGTGAGTCCCTACGGAGGTTATCTCTGCATGTTTCTCGCTTGGGGTAATGGTAACCATGAACCAAAGATTGGAAGCCGATATCCTGACATTAGTAGCAGATGAATTTGGGTATAAAATAGAATTCTCTGATGCTGATTTTGGAAGACAATTCAGAAGAGGAAGCAGAAGACAGAGAAGAAGATTTATTGCCAAGACGCCTATTGTTACCGTAATGGGCATGTGGACCATGGTAAAAACATCATTGCTGGACTACATCAGAAAAACGAATGTTATTGCTGGTGAGTCAGGAGGGATTACCCAGCACATCGGTGCATACAGCGTACAGCTGGAGAATGGCAAACACATTACTTTCCTAGATACTCCTGGTCACGAGGCGTTTACAGCGATGAGAGCCAGAGGAGCGCAGGTAACGGATGTAGCAATCATCGTTATCGCAGCCGATGATGAGGGTGATGCCACAGACCAAAGAGGCGATTTCTCACGCGCAGGCAGCAGGAGTGCCAATGATTATTGCATTAAACAAAGTAGACAAGTCTAATGCCAATCCAGATAAAATCCGTGAGCAGCTTTCAGGATTGAATATCTTGGTGGAAGAATGGGAGGAAATGTTCAGTCACAGGAGATTTCAGCTAAATTTGGTAATAATGTAGATTTACTTTTAGAAAAAGTTCTCCTTCAAGCTGATTTATTGGATTTAAAAGCTAATCCTAATAAACCAGCATCTGGGGGTAGTGATAGAGGCATCTTTGGATAAAGGAAGAGGTTATGTTTCTACACTTTTAGTTCAGGCAGGAACACTCAAGTAGGAGATTATGTCCTTGCTGGGAAAAACCACGGTAAAGTAAAAAGCCATGCTGGATGAGAGGGCACAACCTTCAGAAAGTAGGGCCTTCTACACCAGTGACAATTTTAGGTTTAGATGGAGCACCTACGGCAGGATAAATTCAAGGTTTATGAAGATGAAAGAGAAGCGAAATCTGATTGCAAATAAGAGAGAACAGCTCCAAAGAGAGCAGACAATAAGGACGAAGAAACATTTGACTCTGGACGAAATCGGACGAAGAATAGCCCTTGGAGATTTTCAAAGAGCTGAACATTATTCTAAAAAGGGGATGTGGATGGTTCTGTGTAGCCCTTACAGACATGCTTCAGAGATTATCAACAGAGGAAATCCAAGTCAATATCCTTCATAAAGGTGTAGGACAGATTACAGAGGCGACTATCTTGCTTTGCAACTGCTTCGGATGCTATCGTTATCGGATTTAATGTAAGAGCTGGAGCAAATGCAAAAAGACCTTGCAGAGAAAGAAGAGATGAAAGTCAGAACTTACTCCGTAATCTACGATGCCATAGATGATGTGAAAGAAGCTATGGAAGGAATGCTTTCGCCAGAGATTAGAGAACAAGTGGTGGGTAATGTGGAAATCCGTGAGGTGTTCAAAATCTCTAAAGTGGGAAGTATCGTAGGATGTATGGTGCTTTCTGGTAAGGTGACAAGAAACTCCAAAGTTCGTCTATTGAGAGATGGAATCGTGAAATACGATGGCGAGCTGGAAAAGCCTTAAACACTATAAAGATGATGTAAAAGAAGTAACCAAAGGCTATGAATGTAGTCTTAACCTAAAAGGCTATAATGATATAGAAGTAGGTGACCTTCTTGAAATCTACGAAGAAGTAGCGATTAAGAAAAACTGAAATAAATTTTATTAGATTAGTAGAAAAACTTTGGCAAGACTCTTTTGTCAAAGTTTTTCATTTATGGATGGATTTAGTTATTTTTGCAAGAAAAATAAAATCGTGGATGTTTCTATTTCATCATTGTTAGCTATCTATAACCGCAGGGACGAACTCACGGAACTGCTGGACTCACTTCTTGTCCAAGAGGATAAGAGTTTTTGAAATAGTCATAGTGGATGACAGTTCTTCCGTGGATTTGCTTCCTGGTGGTTGTATCAGGAAACTAAAGCATTCAATATTTCACAAAATTCAGGGGCCAGGGCTCAGCTGAAATTACAGAGCAGAACGAGCTAAAAACAGCTGGCTGGTTTTTTGGATATGATGTCATGTCCCAAGGGATTATATTAAAACATTAAAAATAATTCCAAAACCAGAACCAACCGATGCTGTTTGGAGAGCGGATAAAGCTGATGAAAACTTCTCCAATCTCATAGAGGCGATTTTATTCTATGACTTCGGTTTTTATAACGGGCGAGAATTCGTGGAAGCAGAGACGGCAGTCAAATTTCAGCCCAGAAGTTTCAACATGGGAGTGAATAAGGCGGTGTTTTCGGTGGTGGGAGGTTTCTCGGATATGAGAATCGGCGAAGACCCAGACCTTTCTATGAGGCTTTGGAAAATGGCTTCCATGCACTTTGTTTTATTTCGAAAAATATTGCCAGTCTATCACAAACGACGAACGAGCCTGATTCTCAAAGCAGGTCTATCAGCCTGGATGTTGCCAGACCTATTCTCAACTAGCAGCACCCTCAATATACGAAACCTACTTTTTGGTTTCTGTCCTTGTATTAGGGTTTTTAGGAAGCTTGTAGCGGTTTTTGGGCATACCAGCTTCTGCTGTATGCTTTTTATGCTATTGATATTCACCCATTCATTATTTAAGATGAAAAGCCTGTTGATTTCGGTGCTGACCATTGTCACCACTTATGTCCAGATGTTTTTCCACGGCTGGGGATTTCTTAATTGGGTAAAACTAAAACATCTTAAACCAAACGCCTAAAAAGGCTTTTCCTACGCATTTTTGATAAAGGAAAAGATTTAGTTTTTATTGATTTTTATTTCTTTGTCAAAGATATTCACGCCGCCTTTTACGCCAAAAATCCAGCGTAGTAACGGGGTAGGCCAGACAGATGCCTTCCTTGTCGAATCGTTTTTTTATTCGTATGATGGCTTCGTTCATCGCTTCGTAGAAATCATCATTGGTTTCAAATTTTATCCAAAACCGAAGTACAAAATCAAGTGTAGAATTTCCGATATTTGTGAAGTATAGATCCACTTTTCATCAGGGAAGCAAGGTTTCTATTTTCTTAATTTCATCAAGGGCGGTAGCCTGCACAAACTCAAAATCATCTCCAAAAGAAACGCCCTGTTTTTAGGATAATTCTTCTTTTTTCAGAGTGGAATAATTGGTAAATGTTCCACTGTAAATAATTTGATTTGGGATAAAAACATCCTGCCCAGGAATGGTTCTTATGGTCGTAGTTATCAGACTTACCTCGCAGTGACAATGCCGTATTTATCATCTATTTCCACCCAGTCGCCTTCCTTGTATGGGCTGTGGGTTTTCAGAAGCAGTCCCTGCAAAAGATATTAGACGCCACATCTTTGAAAAGTGAAACCAGCGATAATACCCACAATCCCAGCTCTTGCAAGCAGATGCGAGAAAACCTTGTCTAGTCCCAAAAGCTCCAAAGCGAGATAAACTCCTGAAAATAGGAAGAAACAATAAACCGTAGAAGGATGATGTGGGCGATGTTTAGATGAACCCTGAAAGCGCGGCGACTGATTCTTTTAGCTATCTTAGCTAAAAAGATAAACAAAATAAGGCAATAATAGCCTCTACCATCTTTGGCAGGAAATGCATGATGGATACTCCCAGTTTTCTAATACTTTTTTTCTATTTCTATGCCCATTAGAGAATCTTTCATAATGTTACTGGTTAAAAATTATTCATCAAAATAAATAAGCTTTGTCTCTATCACCTTTTGCCTGTTTTTCTAAGGCATTTTGGTAATCTGTCACCTGTTTTTGTGTTTTTCCCTTTCTTCTTCACCTGTTTTGGAAATCAACGATAATGTAGCCTTCATCCGCTTTTTATGACGCGGTCAGGTCGGTAGAATTTTTGTTCTCCATTCTCCAAAGTGATTAGAATTTCCTTTCATTGATGATTTCTTTCTTGTTTCCACTGAAATACGGAGCGTATTTTTCATCATTTAGAACTGGCGAAATTCTCTTTGTGATGACTTTTTCTTTCTCGGTGATTGTTCCCAAGCGGACTATCCAAGACCTTTTCCATATCATCTTTGTGGTTTATTTTCGCTAAAATATCGTGAATGAGAAGTCCCATTCTTGTTTTCTCTTTTCGTTTTTGATAACTTTTTGGATGGCGTGGCGATTTGGATATTAGCCAGTGATTCTCCTTGTTTGTGGATGGATGAGATGCTCATCGTAGCCCATTCTTTTTCTTTTGTTTGGTTTTTCTGAGCAGCTCCTCATTTGTTTCAAATAAATCAAAGTTGTCCACATTTTTCCATATTGTATTGATCTACAAAATCAAATATTTCCAAATAATTTGCCGAATTGTTTGGTTTTGCAGATAAAGGAAAAAGCTGTTCCACTGAGCGTGTGGTGGCTACATACTGCACACAGAGGCGGTCGATGAAGTTTTTATAGACATTCTCACTGTTGAATATTTCTATATCTTCATCGTAGGTTTCTAATCCTTTATCAAAGCCTGAGATATTCACCGCGCTGAGAGCGCTTTTCTCCTTCCAAATCATACCATTCCGTGAATTTGGAATCTTGGCTTTTGTTTTCCATCGGCAGGAAGACCTACAGGAAACTCCAGCCCTTTGGCTTTGTGGATGGTCAATATCTGCACGGCATCGATGTTTTCGGAGGCTTGGATGGAGATGTTTTGACCTTCTTCTTCCCAGAATTTCAGGAAATCTTTCAGAGTCATTCCTGTGTTTTGAGAGAAGCCATAGAGCATTTCTAAGAAATTGAGAATAAAGTCCATTTCCTTGTCTTCGGCAGAAAAATTCATAAATGAAATGTTCTATAAAGTTGTAAAGATTGAGGTTCGGAATATGGGAATGCGCCAAATCCAGCCTGTATCTTTTGATAAAATCAAACTAATTCCTTCTGCTCTTCAATAGCCAGAATTTCCAGCATTTCTACTGAAAAATCATGGATTTTGATTCGCCCTAAATCATTGAGATAGTAGAACAGCATCACTAGAAATTTTTGCTTTTCGGAGCGGCTGTCCAGTTTAGAAATTCTATCAGAGCATTCAGGGTTTTAGAGAGATTAAGCGTAAGCCCTCGTTCGGAAATGGTTTTTATAAAGGTTTTTCTCCATTGTACAGTACTTCTCTGCTTCCCAAAAGCTGAGAATAGTTGAATATATCGTTATTCCCTCTGCACAAGATGGTATATCCGAGAATCTAAAAGCCGTTATTCAGACATTGCTGGATGTCCTGCTGCATCTGGTTTGCGGTATCTTGGTAGAAATCCTCTTTTGGCGTTTTTCTATCAGATTTACTCTTACTCTGCCATCGATATTGGTTTTGGCTTCCTGCTGGGCTTTTTCGCCGAAAATTTCTTTATGCTCAAAAATCTCCCAGCTCGGATATGTATTGGTAAAGTTCATTATTAAACCTTACGATATTCCTCGCACTTCGGTAGTTTTCTTTTAGTGAAAATGATATCGGCAAGGATAGGCGCATTTTCTTTATGATTGATGATGTTCAGCATCAGCTGGCTCTCTCCGCCTCGGAAGCGGTAAATGCTCTGTTTAGGATCTCCCACGAGGGTAAAACTTGTATTGTCCGAAGAAATCGTGTGGTCTCGCAGCGGCAGGAAATTCTGCCATTGCAGCGCCGAAGTATCCTGAAAATTCATCAAAGAAGTAGTGCAGATACCGAGTTCCCACCTTTTTCGTAAAATGAAAGCCGAAGGCTCATTTTTCAGGTTTTCATTGATGATAATATTAAATTTAGAAAGTAAAACCAAATCGTTTTCTTCCTCTATTTTGGCAAGTTCATCTTGATTTCCTTATTTACCCGAAGCGGAAGCAGAGCGTGAAGGATTTTCTTTTTCTGCATCAGGGATATAATTGCTGATGAGGTTTCTCCTGTTTTCCATCAAATGGCTGAGGATGTCAAAAATATCCTGTTCCTTTTGTTTTTGACTTAGATGAAGCGCCTTTTTCAAAGACTGCCAGCGCGGACTCTTCGCTGGATGGGAAAGGAAAATCTCTTCGCTCCTTGTTGTAGAACTTGGCTACTTCATGGAAAAAACTTGGCAATGCTGTTTCTCCCTCCGCCAGAGAAATCCTCTATTTCCAGCCCTCTTTCTTTGATAAGCGAAATGGCCTTCTGTGCTGTTTCTATAGAGACTTTTCTGATTTCGGTGAGGTTTTTCTGATGTTGTTTTTGGTGTTTTTCGTAGGCTTCCCAGTCAAAATCTTTATTCTCCAAAAAGCCTTTTGTAGTGGATGTCTTTTACAAATTCCTTTTGCCGATTGGTAGAGCGTTTTGGCTCAGATTTACCCGCTCGTTATTATCCAAACTATAATTCACAAAATCTATGAAAGTCTCCGATACCTTTTGTCTCCGCCTATCTTGTTCAGCATCTGGTCTACGGCTTCTATCAGATAAGGTTCGGGCTGAATTTCCAAATTAAAATTCTGCGCCAGTCCCAGTTCGTAGGAAAAAGAACGCACCAATTTAGAATTAAATCTATCTATCGTGCCGATGTTCAGCATGGAGTAGTGGTGCAGAATATAGTCCAGAACCGTTTGGGGAACGGCGGTGCAGTTCATCGATAGGAATATTTTTGCCCTGTTGGCGGAATTTTTTTCCTGTATGTCCAGCAGTTCTTGGCATTGGGCATAGTTTTTCAGCCGTGAATTTTCCCAGCCACTGGAGTATTCGCTCTTTCATCTCATTGGCAGCCTTATTGGTAAAAAGTAAGGGCAATGATATGCCGAAGCAGCATCTGGCTCTGCTGGGATTTTTCCAGACAAAGCATTAGAAAGTCTCTGTACGAGGGTATAAGTTTTGCCCGATCCAGCCGAGGGCATTGATGACAGTATAAGTGGATTTCATTTTTAGGAAAAATTTTCTCAAAAGTAAGTATCCCTTCAAATAGAAAATAATTTTTAGAATTCATAGGGTTTTCGTTAGATTTGTGAAACAAATAAAAATTAATTATAACATTAAATATTAAAATGGGATTTATTTCATTCATCGAGGCAAGACAGATTTTTAGACTCTCGCGGTAATCCTACTGTGGAGGTAGATGTGTTTACAGACAGCGGCGCTATGGGGCGTGCAGCAGTGCCTTCTGGGGGCATCCACTGGAGAAACATGAGGCGGTGGAGCTTCGTGACGGCGGCGCAGAGTTTTTTTAGGAAAAGGCGTGGAAAAAGCTGTAGAAAATGTAAGGGAAATCATCGCTCCTGAAATCATCGGGCTTCCTGTCACTCAGCAGAACCTCATCGACCAAATCATGATAGAGGCTGATGGAACTAAAAATAAAGGAAAACTCGGGGCTAATGCTATTCTTGGGGTTTCTCTGGCAGTGGCAAGAGCCGCAGCGGCGCACCTTAGAATGCCTCTTTATAAATATGTGGGTGGTGTAGATGCCAATACTCTGCCTGTTCCGATGATGAATGTCATCAATGGAGGTTCTCACTCGGATGCTCCTATCGCGTTCCAAGAGTTTATGATTATGCCAGTGAAAGCAGATTCTTTCTCACATGCTCTTAGAAAAGGAACGGAAATTTTTCATCATTTGAAATCTATTCTGAAATCTCGCGGACTATCCACAGCAGTGGGTGATGAGGAGGTTTTGCACTCAACTTTCAAGGGAACGAAGATGCTCTGGATACTTTTGCTCCAAGCGATAGAAAAAAGCAGGATACAGACCTGGGGATGATATTATGCTGGCATTGGACTGCGCTTTCTTCGGAGTTTTATAAAGATGGAGTTTACGATTATAGAAAAATTTGAAGGTGAAGGAGGAGCATTTAGAACTCGTGAAGAGCAGGTTTCTTACTTGGCTGAACTGACACAGAAATACCCTGATTATTTCCATCGAAGACGGAATGCAGGAAGATGACTGGGAAGGCTGGAAACTCTTGACAGACAAGATAGGCGACAGAGTGCAGCTGGTAGGAGATGACCTTTTGTGACTAATGTAGAGCGACTTTCATGAGGGATAAAACAAGGTGTAGCCAATTCTATTTTGGTGAAAGTAAAACCAAATCGGTTCTCTTTCTGAAACGATGGCTGCCGTGCAGATGGCTCAGCATAACAAATATACTTCGGTAATGTCCCACCGCCCAGGAGAAACGGAAGACTCTACCATAGCAGACCTTGCTGTAGCGATGAACTGCGGACAGATAAAAACAGGTTTCGGCTTCCCTGTTCGGACAGAATGGCGAAATACAACCAGTTATTAAGAATAGAAGAAGCTCTTGGCGAAACGGCTATTTTCCCAGGGCTGGATGCCTTTAAAAATCAAGAGATAATGAAAAAGAGATTAGTATTATTTCTGATGTTTATAGCTCAGTTTGTTATGGCACAGAACAAGGTAGAAGATTATCTTCATTTAGGGGATAAATATAGATTTGATAATAAGGACTATGGGCTGGTGTGGAGCTTCTCATCCAGCGAGTAATTTCTACAAAGCAAGGAGTATATTTTGCCAAATGAAAATGTAGAAAAAAATACAAGAGGCTGATTCTGATAGATTTCATAGAGGAGATTTGGCTCAAAAGGATGTGCTGAGCGGCCTTGTCAATAGTTTGGAGAACAGCAAGAAGCAAAATCCTGTTATAAATTATAAAGTTTATGATAATGAATATATGATTGACTTTATAATGAGCGAAAAAACTCTCAGGATGGAAAGGAAGTTCTTATTTTAGAAAGAAATGTTTATCGATATTTTAGGATAAACACACCGAATAGAAAAGGGTATTTTGCTTTTTGGCGTTAGTGATAGAGCATATACTAAAAAGAGATGGACAATATGTTTTCTGTCTTGAAGAATAATAAATTAGAATTAGTGAACAAAGTAGCCAAAATAGAAGTTCCTAAGATAAAATAATTTTTAAGAAAGGATAGGTAACAAGTCTTTTCTTACATTACAACAAAAATTATAGAAACTAAATATTAACAACGAAACGGGAAGATTAAAAATCTGTAGTTCTTGGTCAGCTAGTATCTATGGGGGCAGATCCTACTCTGGAGGAAAGCTATGATGCGAAATCATACCACACCATCCAGCAGAGGTGTCTACCCAAAGGGAAGAAGATATCATACATGAAAATGACTGAGTTTGAGAAAGTTCTCAAGAAATATGATGTAGAGGTTATTCGTCCAGATATTATCAAAGATTACAATCAGGTATTCGCGCGGGATGTGGCGTTTGTCATAGAAGATAAGATGATATTGTCCAACCTTATTCCAGACAGAGCCGATGAACAGGAAGCTTACTCCAAAAATATTTGAACAAGTGGAGTGGCGTAAAATCATCAACCTGCAGACACAGCCCACATAGAAGGGAGATGTGATAGTATGGAATGATTTTTCTATTCATAGGAACTTGTTTTAGTGAGGATTATAGAAATTTCAAAACGGCGAGAACTAACGAATACGCCATAGAAATTCTCAAAGAATATTTTTCCCTAAAAAGGGATAATAGACCTAGAACTAGAATGACACTGTTCCGTATGAAGGTATTTTGCATCTGGACTGTACATTTAATCCCGTAGGAAAGGACAAATGTATCATCTACAAAGATGGATTCGTGGATGAGAGCGATTACAGGCTGATTTTGGATATTTTTGGGGAAGAAAAATTGTTTCCATGTTACCAAAGAAGAAATGTTTGAAATGAATCCTAATATTTTTCGATTTCGCCAGAAGTAGTCGTTTCGGATGCCGCTTTCACAAGGATGAACTAGACATTTACAAGATGTTTGGAATATTAAAAGTAGAAGAAATTCCTTTATCGCGAGATATCCAAAAATGGGAGGGCTTTTTAAGATGCTCCACTATGCCGCTGGTAAGGGAATAAAAAATAGAGAAAATGCAGACAACCAACACCGTTCTTAGTGATAGAGCCTGTGGCGTTTGGCTATAATGCCCAGACTGCTCGAGAACAACTATTTCCAAATAAACCTCAGAACGCAAAACACTCAGCTGAAAGCCTTGGCTGAGTTTTAATGCTTTTAGTGGAAAAAACTTCGTTCTCATGGAATCAATGTTATCGTGGTTAAAGACACTCTGGAGCCACATACGCCAGATTCTATTTTTCCAAATAACTGGGTGAGTTTCCAGCCCAGAGGGAAGGGTAGTTCTCTATCCGATGTTCGCACCGAACCGAGAGAGATGAACGCCGAATGGACATCATGAAAAGCTGAAAAATGAAGGTTTTGAGGTAAATGAAATCGTGGATTTTACCCAGCACGAAAAGGGAAAATAAGTTTTTTGGAAGGAACGGAAGCATCATCTTTGACCAAGATAATAAGATAGCATACGGCTCGGTTTCTGTCTCGGCTGGATGAGGATTTGTTCCGTGAATTTTGCGTGAAAATTGGTTTTAAACCTGTTGTTTTTCACTCATATCAGACCATAGACCACCAGCGGATGCCCTATCTATCATACCAATGTGATGATGTGTCTGGCAGACCAGTTTGCGGTGATTTGTCTCGATTGTATAGATGATGAAACGGAACGAAAAACAGGTGGTAGAAACCATAGAAAATCAGGAAAAGAAATCATAGCCATCACCGAAGAGCAGATGCATAATTTCGTGGGAAATATGCTCCAGCTGCATAACGGCAAAGGAGATAAGTTCCTGATAATGAGCCAGACGGCATACAGCTCACTCACGCAGGAGCAGATAAAAATATTGAAAAATACAGCCAAATCATTTCTTCTGATTTGAGAACGATAGAAATCAACGGCGGCGGCGGTGCCAGATGTATGCTTGCGGAAGTGTTTTTACCAAAGAAATAGCAGAAAAAGTTTTTAGTCATGACAGAAAACATCAAAAAGTTACAAGAGTTATTGGACTGCGAGGTCATTCCAGTTGCGCCAAATACAGACCCAAGACAATTGGTAGAAACTTACCTAAATCTTTTGGAAGCAAAGGTAAAGAGCAGAAATTCACGCCTGTGATAGTGACGGCGGATGATATATTGCTTGAAAAATTTGAAATAGATTTGGAGGATTTAGATTTGCCTTTTACAAAGGAAGGAATGAAAAACTTATCGTGAAAAATCCTTGCAGAAGCACAGAAACTAAACGGAGCCGATTTCTATAAAAAGAGAAAAAGAGCTTTTGGGAGGGTTTCTGTTGATGAAATTCAGTGGGAAGTGCCAGAAGATGAGGAGCTGATGTTTTAGTGCTTATTTGGATATTGGCTATGATGAGAGTAAAAAGCACGATAAAAAGAAGATGTGGTTATCGTAAAACTTCCGACAGAAAAATCCTATGAAGCTTTTGCGTGGCTGCCGATGGGCGGGTTTTAATGACTGTCCGCTTCCAGCCGAAAATGGCTGCTATGGCAAAATATTGGCACGAAAAACACGGAGCAGAACCAGCGGCAATCACCTATGACACGGCAGAATTTTACCTAAACCAGCCAGTTTCTGATAAAGAAGCCTTGGTGGAGCTTGCCATAGAGCAGTATCTCTTTGATGTGGATATCGTGGTGCAGGGCGTGGGTGATGTGGAATCCCTCGTGGAGACACTTTATCAAAACAAGCAGTGAGCATTTTGGTGGGATTAAACTAAAAAGGGAAATATGTAATATCATAAAAGTGTTGGGTTTTATTCATATAAAATCCAACATTTTGATAAATAGGGAATAAAAATATAAAAACTATAATATAATGAGAAGAAAAATAATAGTATTGTTATCTGGGTTTGTATTATCTGGATGTCATGTTATAGTTGATAGCTTTGAAGATACAGAAACAAAAGAAGCCAAAAACTTTATGTTATATCTGACCTTAGGTTCAAAAACCTTTATTTATAATAATGGTAGTGATAGTGTATTTATAAGAACACCTTTTTGAGGAAAGACTTTATGGAAGTAGATGCTATCAATGATGAATATAATATAGAAAAATATCGGATCCTAAATATTATAGAAAAATAGATACCATAATCATAAAAAGTAGGAAATAAGATAGAGAAATATGCAATGATAAGCAACAAGAGTAATATAATAATTTCCCAATATATTGTTTTCTCACTAATAAAAAATCTCCTCATCAAAAACGATGAGGAGATTTTTAGTTAAATTAAAATTTTATTTCAAACTTAAAAACAGCCAGTCTGTAGCCATCTAGCCCAAATCCAGAGATGACACCGCTGCAATGAGCCGCAGTTACCGACTTTTGTCTAAATTCATCTCTTGCATAGATATTGCTGATGTGGACTTCTATTTTGGGTTTTTGAATGTTTCTGAGACAATCTGCAATCGCATAAGAGTAATGGGTGTAGGCAGCAGGATTGATGATAAGAGCCTCGTAATCATCTTCTTGCAGCCTGTTAATGATTTCTCCTTCTACATTGGATTGGAAAAATAGAATTTCATCTTCGGGAAATTTTTCCTTTAGATTTTCTAAAAAATCAGCCATAGAAACCGTGCCATAAATTTTAGGCTCACGAGTTCCGAGGAGGTTTAGATTAGGACCATTGACGATTAGAATTTTTCATACCTTTTATCTAAAGCTAAATCTACTACTTCTTTCATCGTTTTCTCACATAATGGATTTTTAAATCCTTGAAATAATCTCCTTGATGTCTTCCACATCTTTTCTGTTTTCTTCGCAGAGAATCACTTCTTTCACGCCTGAGCGAACTGCCGCCAAGAGTTTTTCCTTAATTCCTCCCACAGGGCACTTTCCCTCTTAGGGTAATTTCGCCCGTCATCGCTAGATGAGGTCTTGCTTTTCGGTTAGTATAGCTGGATACCATAGAGGTAAGCATCGCGATTCCCGCAGAAGGGCCGTCTTTCGGTGTAGCGCCTTCTGGGACATGGATATGGATGTTTTTACTTTCCAAAACCTCCGTGTCTATTCCCAGTTCCTTATGTTTTGCTTTGATGTATTCCAACGCCAAAGTAGCACTTTCTTTCATCACCGTTCCTAGATTTCCTGTCATGCTGAGAGTTCCTTTTCCATTGGATAAAATACTCTCAATGAACAAAATATCTCCTCCCACACTCTGTCCAAGCCAGACCAGTCACCACGCCTATTTCATTGGTGGTTTCAGAAACAGCTTTGCTCATAGGAACGCCTAAAATTTCATCAATTTTTGATGCTGATTTTAGGGTCATATTCTTTATTCATCGTGATTTAGAAGCGCTGTCCAGCGGGCAATAGCCGCTAAGTTTTTCTCTAATCTTCTCACGCCGCTTTCCCTTGTGGGCTTCTATGATGTGTTTTAGTTCTTTTGAACCTAATTTTTAATTCTTGCGCAGACAGCCCGTGTTCGTGGATTTGTTTTTCAGCAGGTGTCTTTTGCGATTTCCACTTTTTCCTCAAAGTATATCCCGAAAGGTTGATGATTTCCATTCGGTCAAGCAGCGCCCTTTGGATGGTAGAAAGAGCTATTGGCTGATGGCGATGAACATTACCTTTGATAAGTCATAGCCTATTTCTAAATAATTATCGTAAAAACTGTTATTTTGTTCAGGGTCAAGGACTTCTAGCAGGGCAGAGGATGGGTCTCGTGAGTTCCCGTGCCGAGCTTGTCTATTTCATCCAAAACGATAACAGGATTAGAAGTTCCAGCCTTTTTGATGGATTGGAGTATACGCCCAGCCATGGCGCCAATGTAGGTTTTTCTGTGTCCTCGTATCTCGCTTTCATCGTGCAGACCGCCCAAAGAAAGGCGAATGTATTTTCTTCCCAAAGCATCTGCTACGGACTTTCCTAAGGAAGTTTTTCCCACGCCAGGAGGCCCTACAAGGCAGAGAATAGGCGATTTCATATTGTTTTTGAGTTTAAGGACAGCCATGTGTTCCAGAACTCTTTTCTTGATGTCTTCCAGCCCGAAGTGGTCTCTATTGAGAACAACCGCCTGGCCTTTGGAAGGTCAAAAGTATCTTTGGTATAATTTTCCCAAAAGGCAGGTCTGTGAAGAAATCTAGATAATTTCTCTGTACATTGTAGTCAGGCAGAGTTCGGATTGTGCCTTTGCAGACGGTTGATTTCCTTATTGAAATGATTTTCTATTTCCTCACTCCATTTTATGCTTTTTGCTTTCAGTTCTTCTATATCGTTTTCTGTGCCTCCTCCCAGCTCTTCCTGAATGGTTTTTCAATCTGCTGATTTAGAAAATATTCCCTCTGATGTTTGTCTAGTTCCTTAGTGGTTTTCTGATGGATTTTATTCCTTAATTCCAGTTTTTGAAAATCTTCTTGCAGGAGTTCATAGCATTTTCTTGCACGGATGGAAAGGCTTTTTCTTCCAGCAGTTTTTGTTTATGTTACTGTTGAAAAATTACCATTCACGCAGATGAAATTTAGCAAACCTTCTGCTCCATCTATGTTTTTAATAGCGAAATTAGCAGCGTTAGGAAATGTTTGGGTCCAGCTCTATTATTTTTATTAAGCTAAATCTTTGATGTTGTCTATCAGTGCATAAAATTCCTCTTTGTTCTTCGGCGAAGAATCTCTCATTTTCTGTATTTCAGCTCTGAAAAACGGCTCTGTGGAAATGTAGTTTTTCACACGGAAACGAGTGCACACCACGAGTGATAGCGGGTGATATTTCCATTAGGAAGTTTGATGATTTTGATAATCCTTGAAATCGTCCTATGGAGTTCAAATCACCAATTTTTGGTGTTTCTACATCAGAGTTTTTCTGACAGATGACACCTATGTATTCCTTTTTTATTATAGGCATCTTCCAGCAGTTTTATAGACTTGCCTCTTCCAGCAGTGATGGGAATCACCACATTGGGAAACATTACCATATTTTTCACAGGCAAAATAGGGAAGGACTCCTGTTCTTCCTTTAGGTGTTCGTTTTATCATGAATTTCTTCGGTTATAACACTGAAAACCATCGTCCATAAGACTTTCAAAAGAGATATCTTCAAATTCTTCCATCATAATTTTATTAAAAACTAAAAAGATTAAATGACAAAATGTCACTTTGGTGTTTCTTGTTTTTCATTGATGTAAATAAAAACGGTCTCTCATATGGCACAATTCCTATGCCAAGAAAATTTTACGACAAAAATGCATAAATATCTTTAAAATCAAATAAAAATTCCGAAATTTGTAGTATGGAGGTTGATAAAGTATATATTCCCATAGTAGATATTCCGCTGGAGGGAGGCGTGAAATTGTCCGTAAAAACGCGAGGATTTGGTTCATCCGCAGATTTCGGGTAATAAGTATTGGAAAAATGTTTATAATGTAAAGACATACCTTGCCCGAGAGGTGAAAAATCTCTGATAATCACTTTCGGGGGAGCGTATTCTAATCATATCGCGGCGGCATCTGCTGTTGGAGAAAAATACACATTAAAACTCTGGGCGTTATCCGTGGGGAGGAGCTGGAGAATAACTGGCAGGGAAACCTCACGCTGGAAGATGCACACAGGAGAGGAATGGATTTTTGTTCGTTACCAGAGAGGCATACAGAGATAAGGGATTACCAGAGATTTGCAGGAGAAATTTTGAAGCCCTCATTGTCCCTGAAGGCGGGACTAATGAACTGGCTGTGGAAGGGTGAGCTACATGCTGGATGGGCGGACAAAAAGAATTTGATTATATTTGCACCGTGGTTGGAACAGGAGGAACCATTTCGGGTTTGTCCAAATTTGCAGAAGAACACCAGAAAATACTGGGGTTCAAAGGTGGTGGACGACCCTACTTTGGAGGAGAGAATACGGGGGCTGAGCGGAAGGAAGAATTTTACTCTCTTTGATGCTCATGATGGCAGATATGGGAAAATTATAGATGAAAATATTCAGTTTATCAATGATTTTTATGAGCGGTATGATGTTCCTCTCGACCCGATATACACAGGGAAAATGATGAGAAATCTGATGAAACTGATACAGGAAGGCTATTTTCCGCAGGGCAGCAGGAGTTTTTAGCATTTCATAGCAGGAGGATTGCAGGGATTTGTAAGGGGCAATGAATGGTTGAAAAAGACAGAACTAATCAAAATAAAAATTTAACTAAAAATGAAAAAATTATTGTGTTTATTATCAATAGCAGGATTGGGCTGCTTGTCTCTCACGCTCAGGGATTGGAAAACAGATGACCAATACATCCAGAATTTCGCTAAATATGCAGTGGAGGAGATGGAACTGTAGTAAAATTCCAGCAAGTATCAAACTCGCTCAGGGGATTTTGGAAACAGGAGGAGGACAGAGCCGTTTGGGCAAAAGAAGGAAAAACCACTTTGGGATAAAATGTAAAGAAAACTGGACAGGAAAAACCATGAAACATACAGATGACACACTGAATGAGTGTTTCCGTGTGTATGATGACCCTGAGAATCTTACAGAGACCATTCTTTGTTTTTGACAACGAGAAAAGTATTATGTAGGGCTTTTTAAATTGGATATCAAAAGATTACAAGGCTGGGCGTATGGACTTAAAAAGCGGGATATGCTACCAATCCCAGATATGCGCAGATTCTGATAAGCAGAATAGAAAAATACAGACTGCATGAATTTGATAATATAAAACCACATGAAGTTTCTGCAAAGCTAAAAGAATTATATCCAGAGTATAAATCTGAAAATCAAGAAATTAAAAAGTCAAGAGCCAGTTAAAGAAAAAAATCCACAAAAGAGGAAGTAAGAACTGAGCCTGTACTAAATGAAGAAAAACCAAAAGAGCCAGTAGTTTCAAAAAGCAAGAAACAAAACCAGAAACAGAAATATCTAAACAAGAAGTAGAGTCTGGTAGAACCAGAGCTACACAAGTACGAGAAGGAAGACTCTGAAGAAGCCGTTTTGCATAGCCTAAATGAGAGGAATCATCCTAATTCAAATTTGAAATATGTGGTTTTGGGAGGAGATATCTCTTTCTGCTTTAGCGAAAAATATAATCTCAGAGTGAGCGACCTGAAGGATTATAATGATTTAAAGACATCTGATTTGAAAAAAATCAGATTGTTAGAGCCTAAAAATCTTATGGAAGCCAAGAAACACATACCGTGAGAAAAGGCGAAAAAGATGTATGATATTTCCAGAAATATGGGATAAAACTAAAGTATTTATATCTAAAAAATAGAATGGAGGAAGGACAGGAACCAAAAGAGGGACAAGTGCTTTATCTTCAAAAATAAAAAGCCAAGAAGGGAGATAATATCTCCCTATGGAATATTTAGATATTTATGCGTTTGTACGAAGCTGTCCATTTAGGATTTTTGTAGAATGTAATCTGTGATTTTTGGATAGTTTTGCTCTCTTTTGCTCCACTCAGACTGCAGATATAGTTTGCATTTTTCTGATACTTTGGCAGCTTGTTCTTCAGCAAATTTGAAATCGTGATTATTGAAAAATAACCACTTTCAGTTCATCAGCCATTTGGTAAATTTCTTCTTTTGGAAGTTTTTACTTTCTTGGGCGAAAAAGAGTAATCCAGTCGATATGTCCTCTTAGATTGTGCAGCCAGAGGTTTCCATGAATCGTACAGCCTAATTCTTTTAGTTTTTGTTAAAATATTCAAATCCCACATCAGAGGCTCGCCGCCTGTGATGATTATGGTTTTGCAGTGTTTTAGCCGCTATGGCAGCGATTTCTTCTGCATCCATCAACGGATGAAGCGTGGCATCCCAGCTTTCTTTGACATCACACCAGTGGCATCCTACATCACAGCCGCCTAAACGGATGAAATAAGCCGCCCTGCCAGAATGGGCACCTTCTCCTTGAATAGTATAAAAATGCTCCGCAACAGGGAGCATTTTTACCTGATTTAATAATATGTTCACTACTAAAATCTGACATTTTTCACTCACTATTTTTATAAGCTAAAAGCGTATTTTTCATCAGCATGGCTCTGGTCATAGGGCCTACGCCACCAGGAGACAGGCGTTATAAAACTCGCCTTCTTCTCGCATGCTTCAAAAATCTACATCTCCTACTAAATGATAACCCTCTCGCTATCATCATTCACTCTCGTAATCCCAACATCTATAACCACAGCACCTTCTTTTTATCATATCTCCTTTTTAGATAATTAGGGAATACCTAATGCTACGATGACGATGTCTGCCTTTTGGGTATATTCTTCAATATTAGGCGTATGGCTGTGGATGAGCGTTACCGTGGCATCAGTTCCTTTTAGGGCACTCATTAGAATACTCTTAGGACGCCCAACGATTCTGCTTCGGCCGATAACCACGCATTTTTCCCTTTGGTGTCAATGTTTATATCTCTCCAAAAAGCTGCATAATCCCAAATGGAGTAGCAGGCAGAGAGAGTCCATTTCTAAAGCCATTTTTCCCAAAATTCTCTGGGTGGAAACCATCCACATCCTTTTTAGGGTCAATAGCCATGATGATTTTTCTTGGTCTATGCCTTTCGAAGAGGAAGCTGCACGATGAATCCGTCTATTTCCTCGTTCTCGTTTAGTTTTTATTTCTTCTAAAAAGTTCATTTTCACAAATTGTGTCAGGGAATTTTAGCAGTGATGAGGTAAATCCCACTTCTTTACAATCCTTGACTTTACTATTTATATAGGCTTTGCTGGCACCATTTTCTCCTACCAGTATAGCTGCCAGGTGAGGCGCTTTTTGCCGCTCTGTACTATTTTCGTAACTTCTTCTTTTATCTCTTGTTTTATTTTGTGAGAGACACTTAGTCCATCTAAAAATTTCAGCCATAATATTATTAGTTTTTATTAAAGTTCTTTTCGTAGTCTTGCCACTGGAATGTTGAGCTGTTCTCTGTATTTGTAATGGTTCTTCAAGCGATATTGTACCTTTTTCTTTCAGTGCAGTAACCAGCGCATCATCCGTGAGAGGCTTCTTTTTATTCTCCTTGTCGATTATTTCTTGCAGATGGTTTTTGATTTCTTTTGTGGAAACTTCTTCCCTTCATCATTGGTCAAACTATCTGAGAAAAGATTTTTAGATAAACTATTCCATGCGGCGTATCAGCAGTCATTTACTCTAACTACCCTAGAAATAGTAGAAATATCAAAATCCGTGATGTCAGAAATATCTTTCAGAATCATGAGGTTTGATGTTTTCTCGTCCCCGTGATGAAATATTCTTTCTGCATCTAGCAATGGCTGTAATGGTCTGTATCAGAGTATTTTGTCTTTGATTAACAGCATCAATGTACCATTTCGCAGCATCTAATTTTGTTTAATGACAAAAGAGCCGCCTGCTTGTGTTCAGGAGAGCTTTTTATCGTTAGAATATGTTTCTAAAATCTCTTTGTATTCGTTAGAAACCCTCAGTGTAGGAGCGTTTTTATTGTTAAGCATCGGAATTACCTCGTTGTCCTTTACCTGAATAATAAAATCAGGAATAATTTCTTGATTGATGGTAATGGTCTGTGTATCAAAGTTTCCGCCTACTTTTTGGTGAAAGTTTTGCAATCTCTTCTAGGACATCTTTCAGCTGTTCCTCATCGATATTATACCGCTGGATAATTTTTAGAATAATGCTTGTTGCTCCAGTGCATCAAACTGGTTTTTCAGTATGCTAGCAGCAATGCCTACATTGGGATTATCACTTACTTTTTCTCTATTTGTAGAAGGAGACATTCTTGTAAGTTTCTAGCGCCCACGCCCTGCAGGTTCTAGTTTTTGGGATATAGTTTTTCTAAAATGTATTCCAGTTTAGGAATATCCGTATAAATCCCCTGTGAAAGCCATCATCCACGATTGATTTTAAATCTCTACGGAGATACCCGTCATTGTCAAGGTTTCCTATGAGATATTCGGCTATTTTCAGCTCCTCATCAGAAATATTACTAAGTCTAATCTGCTCCAAAAAGATACTCATAAATGGTCTGTCCTCGGTCAATAAACTTCGTTATCAAACTCCTCATCATCAGGCGAGTAGTTGCTGGATGCAGTTTTGTAGCTAGGTTCATCATCGTATAGATACTCATCTACATTGAAATCCGTTTCTATGCTCTCCGTCCCTTCGTCTTCGTAGTCGTTTCCTAAATTGTCATAATCCTCCTCCTTGTCATCCGTTACTTTTTCCAAAGCTGGATTTTCCTCTAGCTCACGCTCCAGCTCCTCCTCAAATTCCAGCGTATGAAGCTGAAATGAGCTTCATTAACTGAATCTGCTGTGGAGCGAGTTTTTGACCAAGTTTAAGTTGTAAATTTTTGTTTGAGCATATCAGTTTTAGATTATTAGTTTTAGAAGCTACCCGTTGATTCCTCCCATTTCTATCTGGTTGTCTTCATCTATTTCTATATTGGCTAAAATGGTCAAAAGAAATAATTTGGCTCTGCATCTAAATCAAAAATCACAGCTAATCTCTTCACTATCAATATAAAAATTTAGAGAACGAACGCCGATAGCTTCTTTTAAATTCCTTTTTCAGAAATCGTTCTATCAAGGCTGAATTCATCAAAATATTCAGCAACTCCTTTTTGGCTATTTCTTCTGAAATCCAGTCGTTCAGCCCTTCAAACATAGATTCCTCTTTAATAAAAGTATCTAAAATCAAATCCTTATGGCTTTCTATCCATTGGATTTTTCCTCTATTTTCTGAAAATATGTTCTTCTTTGGTTGCATTTAGTTCTTCATCAAATTCAATATAAATTTCTGTATCAAATTTGTTCCAAATTTTAGCAACAGCTTCAAATTCGGATAGTCCCTATAAGTTATTTTCATAATTCTTAAAAACTCTGCGTTTCTTGGTGTTTCTTGGGAAAGGAATCACATCACGGATGTTAGTCATTCCTGTTACAGAATAGTACCAATCTCTCTAGCCCAAGCCTGAAACCAGCGTGAGGCACAGAACCGAATTTTTCTAGTATCCAGATACCACCATAGTTCCTTTTTCATCCACATTCATATCTTTCATTTTTGGACAAGAACATCCAGTTTTTCCTCTCTCTGAGAACCACCGATGATTTCACCGATTCCAGGGAAAAAGAACATCCATCGTCGCTACGGTTTTTTTGGGTCATCGTTCAGCTTCATATAAAACGCCTTGATATCCTTCGGATAGTTGAATAAAACCACTGGGCTTTCAAAGTGTTTTTCCACCAAATAGCGTTCGTGCTCAGATTGTAGGTCTGCTCCCTCAAAGCCTCTATTGGGAATTGAATTTACCTTTTTATTCTCTTTAGAGTTAAGCAAAATCTCGATAGCCTCAGTGTAGCTCAGCCTTACGAAACGCTTTTTCACTACATTCTGAAGTTTTTCTATCAGTCCTTCTGCTGCTCTTTCTTTTTCAGGTTTTTGTTTTTGTTCCTCTGCAAATCTCTTGTCAAGAAGTTCTAAATCATCTTTGCAATTGTCTAATACATAGTTGATTACATATTTCAAGAAATCTTCTGCTAGGTCTATGTTGTCTTCCAAGTTGTTGAATGCCACTTCTGGCTCTACCATCCAAAAATTCTGCAAGGTGTCTGGTTGTATTAGAATTCTCTGCACGGAAAGTAGGCCCGAAGGTATAAAACCCTTCCTAGTCCCATCACCGCGGTTTCCACATTTAGCTGTCCAGAAAACCGTGAGGGAAGTTTTCTTACCAAAGAAATCTTGGTCGTAGTCTACATTTCCTCTTCTGTTTTTGGAACATTATTCAGGTCAAAGTTCGTCACCTTGAACATTTCTCCTGCTCCTCAGCATCAGCTCCTGTGATTAGAGGAGTGGATGTAGAAGAACTGGTTTTGGTTAAAGAATTGGTGAATTGCAAAAACTCACAGCATGGCGAATTCTAAAACACAGCTCCGAAAAAGATTAGTTCTAAATCTCAAATGAGCCTGTTCTCTCAATAGTTCCAAAAGAGTGTTTTTAGGCTGAAGAACTGTTTTTCTAGCTCATCAGTCAAATTATCTCCTAAAAATTTCTATTTTCTTTGCTAAAAACTTCTATGTTTTGTCCTGCTCCTTGGCTTTCTACGATTTCTCCTGTCACTTTCAGAGAAGACGCTGTATGGATTTTTGATAATTTCTTCATCAAATTTTTCAAAAATCCACTACAATCTGGATGTTATTCGCTGTAGAACCGTCGCTCAGCGCGATGAATCTGTTAGAACGAAAAAGCTCTTACCCAGCCTTGGATACAGATGTCTTGGTGAATATGTTTTGTGTAATTATCAGAATTTCTTTAATCGTTAATCGTTTCATAGGATGATATTATTAAAAACAGCAAAGATAAAATAAAAAGATGAAATAAAAACCGTTGTAAAATCTACAACGGTTTTATTTTTAATTGAAAAACAATTATTTTTCTTAGCACCTGCTACTGCATCAGCTAGCTCAGCACCTGGCTTGAATTTAGCAACTTTTTAGCAGCGATTTTTGATTGGTTGCTTAGTAGCTGGGTTGATACCAGTTCTTGCTGCTCTTTCTGTTACAGAAAAAGTTCCAAATCCTACTAATGCTACTTTACCATCTTTCTTTTTAAGCGTGTTAGTAACATTCTCAATGAAAGACTCTAACGCTTTCTTAGCAGCCACTTTAGTGATTTCTGCATCCTTTGCAATTGCGTCGATTAATTCAGACTTGTTCATAATAATGTTATTTTATAAATTTATGTTCAGCAAATATAAAATAAATAAAACAAAAACCAAATATTTTATCATATAAAATTGCAGATTTTCGTGATTTTAAGATAAATTCTAATTGAATCTACTTTTTAGCTCCAAAAATCCGTGATTTCCAAGAGGAATAATAGCCGCAATTACGAAAAAGGTGGTTGTTTGGACTTGCGTGGTTTTTGTAAGACTGGTAAATGTAGAAGAACTGTGGATTCAGCCAGTTGAAAAGCTTGATATCCGCTCCTAAATACACTCTGTTTCTAGCAAAAATCTCCTTTTTCAGGTCAATGAAAATTTCATCATGAGCAAAAGAAATTGACAGATTTATCAAAGATTTTAGCTCTGTGTACGATACCTAGACGCCCTCTATAAAAATCAAAAATCCTCTCCACCTATGATGAATCTATGCAGATAAGTGTTTCTGTTTTGTAAAAATCCATTTACCTTGTTTGTCCAGAGGAAGGGAGAAAGTCAGCATCGCATTGACTTGGTGCTCTTTTCGCTTCCTTGCTGTGCGCCTGAGGAGATTTTAGAAACACATAAAGAGGCATGAAGGAAATATATCTGTTGATTTTTGATATTAGGCATCACCATGGCTATCTGTGTATGCTCTGGCGATGTGCTCACCCGCCGTATACCGTGATGCTGTGCTCTTTCGGGATGCTTATAGAAACTCCCGTGGTCAAGAAAGATTTTTGGTGTCAGCATCTTGGGCTTTCATGGTATTGATGCTAAAAAAATACGCCATATAATGCTGAAAGTAAAATTAACTTTTTCATTAGTGTAAAATTTAGAAATTTAAGGCTACAAAAAAATACTAATTAAATCTTAGGTTTGTTTAAAAAGAAATCAATAATTTTGCAGCATGTTAATAGAAGTTTTTAAATCAAAAATTCATAGAGTAAGTGTTACAGAAGCGAATCTGAACTACATAGGAAGCATTACCATAGACGAAGACCTGATGGATGCCTCTGGAATCATCCATGGTGAGAGGGGTTTATGTGGTGAATGTGAATAATGGAGAGCGCTTTGACACCTATGCGATAAGAGGCGAGAGAAAAATCAGGAGTAATCTGTCTGAATGGTGCCGCGGCGAGAAAAAGCCCACAAAGGCGATATTGTCATCATCATAGCCTATGCACAGATAACACCAGAGGAAGCGAAAAACCTTCGAACCTAAAGTGGTTTTCCTAATGAAAAACTAATTTATTAGAATAATGAGCCTCACAAGAAAGCAGATAAAAGAATATTTTTACTGATTTTAATTTCAGCGGGTTTGGCTGCATTTTTTATGTGGCTGGCTTTGGGAGATTTGGATTTTGATAAAGTGAAAGCGTCCTTTGCTGAGATTAACTATTTCTGGGCGTTTATGTCTGCTTTCTTTTGCGGTTTTGGCGTATTGGTTTCGGGCGGTGCGCTGGAATCTTCTTTTAGAACCGATGGGCTACCAAATCCGTAATTCTAATGCCTTTTGGACGATAGCCTTCGGGTATATGATGAACCTTACCATTCCAAGAAGCGGCGAAATCGCGAGGGCGACCACACTTTTTAGAATCGAAAAAGTCCCAGTAGAAAAATCCATCGCGACCATAGTCATAGAACGATTGGTGGATTTGGTTTTTATGCTTTTGTTTTTTTGCTTTTGACTTTTATTTTTAACGGAAAGGTTTTAGCATCGTTTTACAATCTGCTTACCACACGAAAAGTCTCTGAAAAGAAGGAACTTACATCTACGGATAGTTTCTTGTTAAATCATGGAGTAGATGATTTGGATGCGTTTTATTTTAATCTGAAAATAGTCCTTGTAGTCCTTGTTTTGCTTGGTTCGGTGGTTTTTGTAATTAAATTTAAAGAGAAAAATTATTTCTTTCGTTAAAGGCTTGATAGAAGGCTTTTTAGCTGTCCGAAAAATCAAGAACAAACTTGCTTTTTGTGCTTCATTCGGCAGGAATATGGATTTGCTATTTTCTCGCGGCGTATTTGGTTTGTTTCGCTCTGAAAGAAACTCTGATTTTACCATTGGTGATGGTTTTTCTGCTCGTTACGGCAGGAACTCTTGGGATGATGGTGCCTACTTCATGGCGGTGCGGGTTCTTACCATATTGTGGTTAAAAATCGCTATTGTAGGGATTTTTATTTCTCTTGGCAAAAGCCATTCTCATGGTGAGGAAGTAGGGATTTCCTATGCGCTGATTTCCCATTTGATACAGACTATTGCTACGCTTGTCTTTGGGTTGATTTCTATTTTTGCACTATTTGGAAAGAAGAATGATAAATAGTTTATGCTTCCTCAGGAGCGTCAAAACTATTTTTCCATTGATTTATAAAGTATTTAAATTGCTTGTTGTCAAAGACTTTGTTTCTAATTTTTGCTAACGGAAAATATCCCTTTTCTGTCAGAAATCATTAGGATTTCATCAGCTTTTTGGCTTTCAAAAAGGGCTGATTTCTGCCTGCTCTATTTCGGCTAATCTATTTTTGTGAACGAAAGTGACAAAATTCTCCATCAGCGGAGAGATGTAGGCGCCTTCGGTCTGTTTCTGGATACGGATGGTGTTTCCTTCTAAAAACAGGAAATTTCCCCAAATTCCCCGTGCAATTCTTTTGTTTGGATTTAGAATCAGCAGGTCATCCAGTTCGTTTTCTCCAGCGTATATTTCGGCATAAATATTCTCTGGGCAATGAGTCAGGATATTGCTTAGAATATTCGTGTTTACGGTGATTTCCTAATCAAATCTACCTCTAATGTTTTTGCTAATCTGCAAAATATCTTGTGTCGATTTTGCTTCAATGAAAAACTGAACGGGAGATTTTACAAGGTTTAAATCATCGGTTTTTCTATAAACTAAAAATGAATAAACGCGTTTTCAAGGGCGTCGGCAGTTATTTTTGTTCAAGGACATCGATGAAATATTCCAAATTGAAAGAAAGCGGAATGTTCATTCTCATCTTTCGCATAGAGGCCATTAGGAAAAAAATAGCATTCTTCGGTAAGGATGAGTTTTCCGTTTCTCACAAAGAAATACACGCTCACGGCATCGCCATAGAGAAAAAGCACGATTGTCATTCATTAGGCAGCTCCTAATTTTATTTTTAAGTTTTTCGATAAGGTTTTCCCAGTATTGCTGAGTTTCTTCTTCATCGCCAGCTTCACAGAAGTCGGTAATGTTCAGAGAAAGGTCATTTGTAATTTCATCAATTACGATATTCAACTCAAAGAAATATTTAGTTCCTTCATCCTCTTCCCATCGGAATCTCACGGACTGTTCTACTTTGTATCTGGTAAGGGTTGCTTTTTCTTTTGGGCCGCCGTTCCAGCTGAAGTAGAAATCATCTCCTTTTTTCTGTCACTTCATCAGCGAACCATTCAGCCAGCCCTTCTGCAGTGGCAATGTATTCAAACAGAATTTCTGGAAGGCAGTGAAGGGAAATTCAAATTGTATTTTAGTTTTAGCCATACATATACATTTTCGGGTCGCAATATATCATTATAGCTTTAAAAATATTGTCTAAGTGATTTTTGTCACTATAAATGAAAAAGGCAGAAAAATCATAAATTTTCGCCTTTTTTTATTTGTCTTTTGTGTCTGCTTTTTCGTTATGATACCTTTGTCAAGGGCATTTAGAATAATAGTACAGCCTTTCTCTATTTCTTCCTGCTGAGGATAAGCTGCAGGCGAAATTCTCAGATAATCATTTCAGTAGAGCTGGCAGGATACGATAAGTCCGTCTTTCATACACTGCTCTACCACACGGATGCAGTAGTCAGGGCATCCCAGATTGACCGCCAGCATGATTCCTTTTCCGTTGATGTATTTTATTTTAGGATGAACCAAAAAGTTTTTCGGAATAGTTTTTCTTTTTCTTCTATTTCATCCAGTAGTCCGCTTTCTAAAAATTTCTTCCAAAGTAGCCAAACAAGAAGCTGCGATAAGTGGATTTCCTCCGAAAGTGGTGATGTGGCCTAATTTAGGGCTGTGGGATAGACAGCTCATGATTTCTCTGCTGCTCATAAAGGCGCCCACGGGAGACCGCCGCCCATTCCTTTTGCCCATTGCGAGAATATCTGGAACGATGCCATAATGCTCAAAACCCAAAAAGTTTTCCTGTTCTCCCAAAGCCAGGCTGTATTTCATCTAAAATAAGCAGAGCGCCCACTTCTTCGCATCTCTTTTTAGTTTTTCAGATAGTCGTTTTCTGGCGTGATGAATCCTGCTGCGCCTTGTATGGTTTCTACAACTACACCAGCTGTTTTTCGGTGATTTTGGCTAAATCTTCTTCATTGTTAAAATGAATGAAATTCACCAACGGAAGCAGCGGACGGAAGGCTCTCTTGTGGTATTCGTTTCCTGCACGCTGAGCGCTCCGTGGGTGTTGCCGTGGTAGGCATTGTGAAAGGCTATGATTTCCTCTCTGCCAGTGTATCTTTTTGGCAAGTTTTAAGCTGCCATCTATGGCTTCTGCGCCGCTATTTACCAGATAGGTAACTTCTAATGGGTCAGGTGTAACCTTTGCTAAAAGTTTGCACAGTTCTACGGGTTTTTCTAGTGCGTATTCTCCGTAGACCATCACATGCAGGTATTTGTCTGCTTGTTCTTTTATGGCGTTTATGATTCTAGGGTGGGAGTGTCCCAGTATATTGGCAGAAATTCCAGAAACAAAGTCTAGATATGCTCTGCCGTCTTTACCTATATATAGTTGCCCTCCGCTCTTTCTACCTCAAAACCAGAGGCAAAATGTGAGGTCTGCGCTTGGTAGTTAAAAAAATCTTGTTTCATTATAGAATAATTTTTGAGCAAATGTACTGTTTTTTTGATTAAAATGGTGCGTAAAAATATTGTTTGACTCGGAAAGAATTTTTGTTTTTATACATCAATAATTCTTTTTAGACTTTAGCTAAATTTATGTACCAATGAAAGAAAAATCATAAAAATATAGAGAATGGAAGTTAAAAACTGATGAAAAATTTTTAGTATTCATTTAAAAATCTGTATTTTTCGCAGACTAAATAATTTTTAAAGAGTTAATTACAATGACACTTTTTAGGACAGATAAGAAAGAAATCTTGGCTTGTGGTGGTATTCATCGCTGTAGCCCTTGTATCATTTTTCATTAATCCTGATACTGTAGAGAAGATGATGGGTAATGACCCTGAATGTCTTCGGTGAGGTGAATGGAGAGAAAATAACCAGAGAGGAGTATCTAGAAACTCTCAATATGATGCAGCAGCAGGCACAGCAGCAAGGGCAGTCCTAAACGGTCTGGAAGAGCAGACTGCAGAGTATAGTACAATCTAAACTTATCAAACAGGAGTTTGAGAAATTAGGTTTGAAAAATGACAGAAGAGTTTTTCTGGAACCAGCTGCCGTTTGACCTATGTTTGCCCAAAATCCTAACTTTAATGTAAGTGATTTTAAAAAGCAGATAGAACAGCTGAAATCAAGCAGTGTGGATGAGTATAATTCATGGCTTAGTTTTTAGAAAAGGTATAGAGTACAGAATCATGGCTCGTCAGGTATTTACCAACCTTTTCTGTGGGACTTACTTCAATAAGAAAGAAGCTGAGCTGATGCTGAAATACAGAGATGAGCTGGCGAATATAGAATATGTGAAGATAAGCTATGATGATTTCGCAAAGAAAAATCCAGTGAAAGTTACTTCTCAGGATTTGGTGGAATACATCAAGAAATATCACGAACTTTCAAAGTAACAGAGAGTAGAAATTTAGGATTGGTTTATTTCAAAGCTGAACCTACACAAGCTGATGAAGCAGCTACTTTGGCAGAAATCAATAAACTTTATAATGAGGGAGTAGATGTAGGAAATGGATTGGAAAACTTCAAGACTAATAAGAGCGATAGTTTATTCGTGCTGACGCATTCTCAGGCTGGTTTTTGACCCGAACTATTATTCAAAGAACAACTTCCAAATGGGATCAGAGAGCAGATAGCAGGAGCGGCGCTTGGACAGACTTTTGGGCCTTATAAAGAAGGGAACTATTATGTAGTTTCTAAACTTTTTGAACAAAAAAAGCTACAGACTCTATCCGTTCAAGACATATTTTGATTGCTTATCAAGGTCTTCCGACTGCACAAGGCGAAGCTGAGAAACGAACAAAAGAGCAAGCTAAACAATTAGCAGAAAAAATAGCATCAGAATCAAAAAGCAAAATTCAGCGAAGTTTGAAGAATATCTTAACCTTTCAGCTGATGGTTCTGCGCAGAATGGAGGAGATTTAGGGTGGAGAACTACAGGACAGGCAGGTTTCGTTCCAGAGTTCCAAAATTATCTTGATAAAAGCCCGAAAGGTGCTGTAGATGTGTAGAATCTCAGTATGGATACCATATCATCAATATCACAGACAGAAAACCTGGTGCGATGTCTTATAAAGTAGCAAATTTGGTGAAAAGAAATCAAAGCATCAAATGCTACAACGGACAAACTTCATGCTCAGTCCACAAGTTTCGCTCTCAGCAGATACAAGGAAAAAGGATTTAATGAGTTCGTAAATGTTGCAAAAGAAAACAACTATAACTTCCAAAAATCCTAAACTTGTTCAGAGATTCCAAGGGCAGCTTTTTAGGAACAGATAAAGATGCTGAAATCCTAAAAATGGGCTTTTTGATAAGAAGAGAGTAAAAGGAGAGAGCGAAATGTTTACAACGGCTAATGGAGATAGAATAGTAGTTTATCTGAATGGAAAAACAGTCTGAAGGTCTTGTAGATCCAGAAGCTGTAAGAGAGCAGATAGAACCGATTGTAAAAATCAGCTTTTTGGCTAAAGAAATCAGAAAAAAATGTCCTCTGCAAAAACTCAGGATTTGGGTACGATTGCTAATTTGTTCGGTGTGAATAAAGAATCAGGACAAATCAATCTACTTAGCCCTGTTTTAGGGAGGTGCGCTAGAGCCTAAGGTAGCAGGAGCAGCGTTTGCAATTGGTAAGGATAAAACATCTGGACCAGTAGATGGTAACGCAGGAGTGTATGTTGTAGTAAATAAAGGTGTAACTGTGAACAAGCAAGATGCAGGAGATATCAAACAACTTCAGCAGCAGCTTATGCAGCAAAATGCAAGCGTTTTTCCCACAAGCATTCATGAGAAGCTTGCAGAATAATGCCGATATCAAAGATTATAGAATAGAAGTTTATAACGCAGCAAATAGTGGTAAATAACTAAGAATACGAAAAAGAGGTTTTTCTAAAAGCCTCTTTTTTTGTCCTTATATCAATAAAATTTAACTACTCTTATGAAAAAGTAAATTAGAAATAGAATACGAAAATTTTTAAACACAAATACCCTTTCGGAAACAGACTTTTTGAAGAAGGAAAAACTCCAGATTAAAGGCATATGCGCCTTATTCTAAATTTTTGGTAGGTTGTTCTATTTTATTAGAAATGGCGAAATTTACACAGGAAGCAATCAGGAGAACGCGGCTTATCCATCTGGGCTGTGTGCAGAGAAGCGTGATTTTTGCTAAGGGTGCCAATTTTCCTAACCAGAAAAATAGAAAAAGCTGTTCGTTATCGGTGGTTTGGAGGAGAATCCAGACTTAGACAGGATAGTTCCTCCGTGTGGCTCATGCAGACAGAGCATCGTAGAATATGAAGTGAAACAAGCGCAAAATATAGAAATCTACATCGCAAGCATCAGCGGAGAGAAGATTATAAAAATAAATTCCATAAAGGATTTACTGCCTTTTTCCTTTGATACTACTTTTTTTATAGTAAAATATAAAGCAAAAATAAAACCTTCCAAGATTTTCTCGGAAGGTTTTTAGTTTATTCTCCAGAAATGAGATGCCCGAAGAAATCTTTTTGGTTTTCAGATAATCTCGGTTTTCTTCGTTGGGTTCTATCTCCAGCGGAATGCGGGAGTGTAGTTTTATTTTGCTGTTTTCCACGAAGCTGATTTTATCAGGGTTGTTGGTGATGAGGTTGATTTCCTTTACTCCAAGTATTCCTAAAATATCAACCGCCACACTGAAAATTCCTGTCGTCAGCAGGAAGTCCCAGTTCTAGATTGGCTTCCACAGTGTCTAAACCTTTTTCTTGTAGAGCGTAGGGCTTTCAGCTTGTTGATAATACCGATATTTCTGCCCTCTTGCCGTAGATAGACAATCACGCCGCCGTGTTTTTGGGTATACTGCATCGCAGAGGAAAGCTGCTGTCCGCACTCGCATTTTTAGAATGGAAAAACCTCTCCTGTGATGCATTCAGAATGAAAAACGGACATTTACCACGCTGGATAAGTCCGTATTTTTCTGCTATTAAAGCAAGGTGCGGCATCCAGTCTTGTTCCTTTTCAGAGAAAGCGATGATTTTGAACTTTCCGTACTCTGTAGGGACATTAGCCTCAGCCTGAATTTTTTTACCATTCTATAAAGTGTCTTTTAGGGATTCTATCAGAGTGATATTGGTTTTGATATTTACTAAAAACCTATTGAGAACCTCTTGTTCATCTTCATTGAGATTGTTTTTTTAGCTTTTTGTATTTTATAAGATTTCTCATAATTATACAAAAGCCTTTTCTTTTCCCACGGTGTTGTGCTCTTTTACGGCGTATAGGTATTCTGTGATGTAGAATTTTTAGGTTTAGAAAAACTCCTCATTTACAGGTTTTTGTGAGAAAGAAGAGCACGAGCTAAAAGCATTGGTAATGTCTGAAGAGTATTTTTATCAGGTCTAAATTATCACTGATATTTTTTTACTACATCTTCAGGTGTTTTTCAGATATGTTAGCAATCAAAGCGGTTGTAGGAGACAGATTATTTTTCTCTGTTGCACACGCAGATACTACAAAAACCACATATTCCGATAATTCCCAATACTTTTAGTACATTCATTATTCTTTTCTTTTTTTGTATAATATAGGATTTAGAGTCTCATCATTATACATTTTCATTTGTTTATAAGTTTTAATTTTTACGAGCCCGTTTTCTATGTCATTCAGCAGCTGGTCAATAGCAGAGCTAAGGTCTTTCTTTGCTCCAAAAGAGTATTCAGCTTCATTTGGCATTTCCTCTATGCTCATCACTTGCAGATGCTCTGTTGGCTTCTAAGTCCATATGATAGACTTTTAGAGCCAAAATGGACAGTCTGTCCACAGCCCATGCAGGTGTTTCTGTGTTTATCTTGGCATCGGCATTTGGTGTGGTGTTTTTGTATTTATTTAAAAACCAACTGTCTATAAATTCCACTAAATCAGTTCTTTTTCTGATTAGAAGCATCTATTCTTCGTTTGATTTCTAAAGCTTTTACAGGATCTATATTTTCATCACGGATGATATCCTCCAAAATGCCACTGAACCGTATCAATCCAGTTTTTGTCATACAAAATCTGTTCCAAACTGTTATTTTCATAGTGATTTGGTTTCACAGCATCTACCTCATCAGTGATGTGATAGTCCTCTATTGACCTATTGAAAATGCTCCAAGCGTATTCAGAGAAAGAATTATTATTCATAAAATTATTTAGTTGTTTTGTCTTCAGTATTATCATTTTCTTTGTCATCCTCTTTCATAGATTTTTTAAACTCTTTTGATTCCAGAGCTCTAATCCTTTCATGAATTCAGGAATTCTTTTTAGTCTCGAAAAAGTAGTAAAATGAGGATAGCAATGACTAAGATTTCTCTCATTCCTAGTCCCATAAATAGTGGTGTTAGAATACTGTTCATAATTTTTATTTTGATAGAACAAAATTAAACAATTTTTAGGATAAAGTTAATCATAAACTTAGCTAGTTACCCAGCTCAATGGATCTACAGGATTTGTCTGATTCCAAACTTGGAAATCAAGGGTGTAAGTCCCATCAAAGTCAAGTCCCACTTCTCCTATATTTGTTCCTTGCGGAAATAGTCTGGTTTTTAGAAACATAGGTGCTGGCTAAATTACTATAAATAGTAAAATAATTTCCATGTTTTTACCATCACGGTTTTTGAACCTCCACTGGCCAAAACATTTACCACCACACCAGCAAAAACGCTTCGCTTTTGTTCCTGCTTCTACTGCAATTTTGATTCCATTGTTTTCTATAACAACCCCTTTATACACAGGGTGCGGCTGTCTCCCAAGCGCTGTGTAACCCGTCCCAGCGATGAACAGGGAAAGAAAGTCTTCTCTATTTTCTGCGAAACTGTTACTAGCAGAACTTTGCGCTCAGCTGACGCCATTGCTCGTTCATCCACGGCTTTTTCTCAGACTCTGTTTTTTTGGCTACAGCTTCTGCGTTTACTCTGGCTGCCTCGGCTTTTACTTGCGGCTATTTTTGGCTTTTCGGCAGCTTTCCATTTTCGCTTTTTCAGCGGCTATTCTTTTTGGCCTCATTGTTGGCTTCTATGGCTTTTTTTCTTTCCTCTTCTGCTTTCTAGCGATTTCGGCTAGTCTTCTTCTTCTTCTTCCGCTTTTCTTTTTGCTCTTTCGGCCTCTTCACGAGCTCTTCTATTAGCTTCTTCTATTCTCGCTTTTTCTTTTCGGCTTCTATTCTCGCTAGTCTTAGTTTTTTTCTTCACGAGCTTTTCTTTCAGCCTCTTCTTTCGCTTTTGCGATTCTGATTTCTTCAGCGATGATTTTTCTGATTTCGCCTTCTAACTCTTGGATTCGGCTTGTTTTTGTTTAAGTTCAGCTACTAGTTTAGCTTCATTCTTTTTGAAATCTTCTAATAAAACTTCTTTTTCTTTTTCTTTCCTGAGCGATTACTTCTAAATCTTTAGCCTGTTTTTAGGAGAAGATTTTCCTTGTCTTTTTGGATTTTTCTCTCAGGGCGATTGTACTTTTTTTATTTTTAGCTTTATCGGATATTTCTGCAGCTTTTTTTGTCTTGGTATTCTCCGTATTGTTTCAGATACTGCACTCTACGAAGCGCCTGTCCCAAATCTTGGGAAGACAAAATGAATGTTACTTTGTTCTGTACGCCTTTGTTTTTATAGGCTTTTTACGAGAATTTCGGCGTAGTTTTTACGGAGAACTTTCAGCTCTCGGTTGTATTTATTGATTTCTAACTGGCGAAGATAAATATCATCTTCTATGAATCTTTTTCTTCTGTGTATTGCTATAGACTTTCTCACGAAGAGCAATTTTTTTTATTGATATCATTAAGATAAGATATGGAGAGCCTAGCCTCGGACTTTGCTTTAGCCAAGTTAGCATTGATGGTTTCGATTTGTTTTTTTAATTCAGCGTTTTTGCCTTTGTAAATCCTCCTTGCTTCTTTGTGCGAGAAAGAGCGAAGCAGACAAAATTCAATAAATAAAGCTTATCTTCCTGAAATACATTAGAAATCTCGTTTTTATAATTATTAGGTACGAATATGGAGTTTCCATTCTAGAAAAAGTCAAATTTCGTGTTTTTCTATTAAAATTTGGTCAGTTTTCTACCTTTTTATAACTATTTTAACATTTTTAGGGAGTTTTTACTCCATTGATATCTATCCAGTTGTTATAGAATATTTCCAGATTATCCGCAGTTTTCGTGTCTTTTTAAAGAAACTTTGGTAAGGTTCAGGTCATTAGAAAACGGAATTCTGTAAGGTATTCACTGGTTTTCCCATCGATGTTTACTTTCTGTGCAGTAATCGGTTTTTAGGATGTATTCTTCGGCTTCTTTGGTTAGATTAAAATCTTTTTCATTGACAGGGAAAGAAAAACTTTTTCCAATCAATAAATTTTGAAGTGAAGAATAGTCTAAAAAAATTGACTTTCAGTAAATTATTAAGATAAGAAAAATCAGAATCGATATAAGTTCTGCTCAGTTTTTCGTAGGCTTTTAGTCCCTTGGGAGTTGCTATTCCGCGACCTACATTCATAAACAGAGCAGACATATTCATCCATATTTTCTGGTTGTTTTCTATGTAGATAGTTGCATGAATGGTAGGAACGAATTTTCCTACTTCTGCATCTATTTTTAGAAGTGATTTTAAGGGCATCAAAAATCAGATTTTTCGTGATAGCATCATAGAAATTTTTTGTTGCTGGAAACAGCAGGAATTTCTGAGTTCGCAGCGATGCTTTTTAGCACCACAAGAGGCTAAAAAGCACCATAATGGCGGATAGAGCTATTAATTTCTTCATTTTGTTAATAATTAAAATCACTTCTAAAAATTTTTTATTCAGAGAAATCCAATACGGAAAAATCTCCTAAAGAAAAGATTGATAGAAGTTCCGATATACTTCGCCGAGTTCCCAATCATGGAGTTGCTCAGGTTAGCAGACTGGATTTCTGTTCTTTCTTGGATTAGAGAGTTATCTATATTAGAATTTTTACCACTGTATTATTACCCAGAGAAACTCTCGGCCCGATGATAGAATTTACGATTTTCACATTCTCTCCGATGAAACATGGAGGAATTATCAAACTGTTTTCTATCTGTGCAGAAACAGGATACTGGGAAAGATTTTTCTTTTTCGTATTCTAAAATTTTTACCGTTGGTCTGTACGGTGATGGTTTTTATTTCCGCAGTCCATCCAGTCATTTACCTTTCCTAAAGAGAATTTTGCTCCTCTTAGGTTTTTCTAGTGCAGTAGTCAGTTGGTATTCGCCACCGTCTTTGATGTCGTTGCTCATGATGTAGTCTATTTCACCCATGAGTTTTTCAGCGCTGTTGAAATAGTAAATTCAATAATCGCCAAATCAGACACAAACTCTTTTGGTTTTTCTACAAAGTCCGTGATGAAGCCATAGTCGTCCAGTTTCACTACTCCGAAGGCACTCGGATCATCTACTTTTTACCCAAATTACTCCATCAGAATTGGTATCTGAGATGAAAATCCGCTCTAAATAATGTATCTGCAAAAGCGATGATTACAGGCCCCTGCTATACTTTCTCTAGCGCAGTTGATAGCATGAGCCGTCCCCAAAGCTTCTGTTTGGTGGTATACGCTTCCTTTTGCGCCTAATTTTTCTGCAACAGCTAATAAATCCTGCTCTACTTGACTTCCGAAATCACCAGTGATGAAAGCAACTTCATCTATTTTCTGATTTACCACCTTTGCGATGTCCTCTACCAATCTCTGCACGATAGGTTTTCCTGTGATAGGGATCAAAGGTTTTGGCACAGTCAAAGTGTGCGGTCTCAATCAGGGAACCCTTTCCCGCCATAGGTATTATTATTTTCATAATAGATGTATTTTTATAATTTTTAAAATGTTATTTCGTTCCAGAACTTCCGAAACCTCCTGCACCTCTTTTTCTGTTTCGTCAAGGGTTTCTACCTCTTCCCATTGGGCGGTTTCGTGTTTTGCGATGACCAGCTGGGCATTCGCTCTCCATCATTGATGACAAATTCATCTTTGGATAGGTTTGCGAGAATCACGCCGACCTCTCCGCGGTAGTCTGCATCTATCGTTCCTGGGCTGTTCCAGGCAGTATCCGTGCTTGGCAGCTAGTCCGCTGCGAGGTCTTACTTGGGCTTCGTATCCAGCTGGCAGAGCTATGAAAAATACCTGTCGGAATAATCGTTCGCTCTAAAGAACCTAACTGAACAGGCTCTGTGATATTTGCATACAAATCCATTCCAGCCGAAAGCACGGTCTGATACTTTGAAGTGGATGTTTGGATTTATTTATAATCTTAATTTTCATTTTTCAAAAATTTTTTTCAAGAGTGTTCTTTCCTTAAAAACGACAAATATCAGAAAAAAATTACAAAAAAATAATGTTACTGATGATGTAATTTTCTCTAAAATATTTAAAAAGAAATCATTCCCAATCCTATGGAAAGAAGCAGATAGACTACTATTTTTCCCGTATTATAAGGAATCGGATATTTTATCTGCCCCCCAAATATAGGAAATTATCATCATAGACATGAAAAGTCAGCAGCGCCGCCACTGCACTTGCCCAGTATCCATATTCAGGCACGAAGAAATAATTGACGAGACACTGTAATCGCTGCTCCGATGAGCGAAATATACAGCCCTACGATGGTCTGGTCAGAGTTTGTACCAAATGGACAAATTAAGATATATCCCCAAAAACACAGCTCCCAGCATAAGGCATGGAATTAGTTCTATGCCTTCGTAGTAGAGAGGATTGCTGATGTAGATTTTGGAAATCCAAGAAATATTAGTGATAAGTCCTAGGAAAATCACACAGCTGCATATCACGAAGATGTCCATCAACAGGTGTAAGTTCTCTTCGCGTTTTCATTTTTAAAACTAGAAAAGAAATACGGCTCTATCCCTAATTGGTAGGCCTGCCTAAATACGGTGATGAATGTCGCTATTTTGTAAACGGCTCCGTATACGCCTATCTGGTGTTTGCTTTCTTCTTCAGGGAGGAGGTATTTTAGGAATTGTCTGTCCATTGTCTGGTTGATGATGCCCGCCAGCCCTGCCACCATCACAGGCCAAGAGTAGTTCATGATTCTTTTCCATAAAGAAAAATCAAAACTCCTAAAACTGAAATTCACAAACTCCTTGGAAACGATGAGCAGCGAAACGATGCTTTGAACCAAATTTGCCACAAAGACATATCCCACGCCAAATTCAGCATCGTATTTCAGTCCGAGGAAGCCATTTGGTAAATTAGGGAAAGAATATTGATGAAAAACACTACCAACCCTAAAATAAATCACGCTTCCTGCTACCTTGGACACTACATACCGCAGAGGTTTTCCCTCTAAACGAAGAACAGCCGAAGGAATCGTAGAAAAAGCATCAATAGAAAGGATAAACAAAAATAAAAATCAAGAAATGCACTTGGTCTGGTGTGTGGAAATATTCCGTAATCTCTTTCCTAAATACCCATCCCAAGACCAAATAAATAAAAGACATTGCCAAGATGCTCATGGAACAGGTGGAAATCAGCGTTTCTTTGCTGATGTCTTTCTCTGAGCAAAACGAAAAAAACGAGGTCTCCATGCCGTGCGTCAGAAAAACAGTAACCACTCCTGCGATGGAATACCAATCCACGAAGGGCGCAGACTCCGCTGGTGAAAAAGCCCTTGTGATGATAGGTGCGATGAGGAAAGGAAATATCCTCACCAGTACCGAACTGATGCCGTAGAGCGCCGTTTTGTCCTAATAGTTTTTAATCAAAAACTTTAATTTTGATGCAAAAAGTAAGATTATTTTATCTGAAAAATTGTACTTTTTGTTCACTATGAAAAATAATATTTCTTGTATTTTAGTTTTTATTTTTGGGTGTGTAGGATATTTACAGGCACAGTTTTCTCCCAAAAATATCACCAAAGATTTGGATAAAAAGCCGTGAAATATGCAGACAGCCTTTATGCTAAGCTCAGCATGGATGAGCGCATCAGGGCAGATTATACATAGTGGCGCTTTATACCAATAAAGATCAAAACCATATCTCAGGCGTGAAACTGGTAGAGCAGGGAGAGGATAGGAGGAATTATCCTGATGCAGGATGATGCCGAGCAAGAAATAGCGCTGGTAAATGAATTTCAGAAGAAATCCAGAGTGCCGATGCTTTTTGGTATGGATGCCGAATGGGGGCTTTATCAGAGAATAAAAACAGCGCACAAATTCCCTTTGAGCGATGACCCTTGGAGCGATTCAGGATAATAATTTGGTCTATGAAATGGCTTCTAAAATAGCCGAAGATGCAAAGAAAATGGGAATCTATTGGAACTTTTGCTCCTGTGGTGGATGTGAATACCAATCCTAAAAACCCAATTATAGGTAATCGCTCGTTTGGTTCAGATGTTCAGAATGTAATCATGAAAGCTCTCGCTTATGCCCAAGGTTTGCAGGACAATGGTGTGCTGGCAGCGATTAAACATTTCCCAGGACATGGGGATACGGATGTAGATTCGCATTTGGATTTGCCAGTGGTAAAACATAGTTTGGAAAGGCTGAATAAAAATAGAATTGGCGCCCTTCAAAGCCTTGATGGACAAGAAAATAGGCGGGGCGATGATAGCACATCTCTATGTCCCACAGCTGGAAAAAGGAAAAAATATCCCTGCTTCTATTTCTTATGATATCGTAACCAATTTGCTGAAAAATAAATTTCGATACGAAGGGCTGGTCATTACCGATGCTCTGAATATGAATGCTGTTGCTAAAAAAATATCCTGCTGGGGAATTGGATTTGAGGGAGCGTTCAAGGCAGGGAATGATGTTTTGCTTTTTAGCCAAGATGTGCCGACAGGGAAAAAAAGTTGATAAAAAGAAGCAATCCAAAAGGGAGAAATCAGCGAAAAAGGCTGGAAGAGAGCGTGAAAAAGATTTTTGAAAACAGAAATATCTTTTTGGGGCTTCAGAATCTGCGACCGCTTAGTTCAGAAGGAATCAATAATGTTTTAAACAATGATTCTCACGCGAAAATTTCAGAGAAGTTGTACGCCAATGCTTTGACTTTATTAAAAGATGAAAAACAGCTTTTTCCCGCTTAGAGAAAAGGAGGTTTATTATCTCCCACTAGAAGAGGCTCCGCACGAGGCATTTTTACAAGAATTGTCCAAAAGAAATTAAAGTTAAAAATATCTTTCAAAGAAATCCAGTCTATCCCTGAAAATGCAGTGGTAATCATCGGACTTCATAAGGATAATTCTACTGCTTACAAGCCTTACAGGGTGTCATGGGAGAGCAAAAGGCTCATTAATCAAGTAAAATCAAGAAACAAGGTGATTCTCAATGTGTTCGGAAGTCCATATGCTCTTCAGGATGTGGATATTAGCGGAATTTTCATCAGTTTTGGTTTCTTATGAAAAATAATCCTCTCTCGATGAAAAGCTACAGCGGAAGCTTATTTAGGAAAAACAAAAAGATAAATGGAAGACTGCCAGTGGTGGTAAAATGAACAAATAAAATACGGAATGGGAATAGATGTCCCAAAACAAAAATAAATAGAAAAATGTTAAAAATAGGAATATTATGTTTACCCTACTTATGGGGAGTGGAATAGTGGCGACAGAACTTGGGATGAACCTTGCCCGAAAAAGGCTATGAGGTGCATTTCATCAGTTCGGAGCTTCCAGCAGGCTGGATATGACTCAGATCTAATATCTTTTTCATAAAGTGAATGTGCAGGCGTATCCCTTATTTAGGCATCAGCCGTATGATATCGCGCTGTCTTCTATGATATATCAGGTGGTGTGTATGTATCAGCTGGATATTCTTCATGCTCATTATGCCATTCCGTATGCCTATGCGGCTTTTTACAGCGAAACAGATGCTGAAAGAAAAAGGCAAGGATTTACCACTGGTGACTACACTTCACGGAACGGATATTACTTTGGTGGGGCAGCATCCGAGCTATAAACATGCCGTAGAATTTTCTATCAATCAGTCTGATGCGCTGACTTCAGTTTCGGAAAGTTTAAAACAGGGATACATTGGCTTTTTGATATTAAAAAGAAATCCATGTGATTCCGAACTCATCGAAGAAAGACACTTTGAGCAGTGTTCTATTTGTCTTAGAAATCAGTTTGCAGAGGATAATGAGAAGATTTTAGTGCATATTTCTAACCTTAGACCTGTTAAAAAGAATTCAGGATGTTTTTGGGGTTTTTGAAAAAGGTGAATCAAAAATTCCGAGCAAACTAATCATAGTAGAGCGAGGGCCCTGAGATGGAAAAAGTAAATGCTTTCTTATCAGAAAAACCAGATTTTATTGACAAAATAAAAATCATGGGAAAAGTGAATGACCTTCGCCCAGTGCTTACCTATGCAGATGTGTTTCTTCTCCCTTCGGAAAAAGGAGAGTTTTCGGTTTGGCAGCGCTAGAGGCTATGGCAGTCAGGAACGCCTGTGGTCAGCAGTAATACAGGAGGAATTCCAGAGGTTAATATTCATGGAAAGACAGGATTTTTGGCGAATGTAGGCGATGTGGATAAAATGGCTGAATATACACTTCAGATTTTGTCTGATGAAGCTCTTTTAAAGGAAATGAAGACAAAATGCCATAGAAGTAGCGAAGACTTTTGATTATAATAAAATTATTCCGATGTATGAAAATTTATATCAGGAAACCATAAAAAGAATTTAAGGGCGAGAAATAAAATGGATAGAGAAATTTATTTTGCAGGTGGATGTTTCTGGGGAACGGAGCATTTTTTCAAACAAATCAACGGAGTAACGGCTACGCAGGTAGGCTATGCCAATGGAAATATAGAAAATCCCACTTATGAGCAGGTGTATACCGACAGCACGGGCTTTGCAGAGGTGGTAAAGGTAGCCTATGACCCAAAGGTGGTAAGTCTGGAAATGCTTTTTGGATTTGTTTTTCAAAAACAATAGACCCTACAAGCCTTAATCAGCAGGGAGAAGACATCGGAACCCGCTACAGAACGGGAATTTATTGGGTAAATCAGAAGATAAAAAGTAGTAACAGAGGCACTTTCGGAGCTTCAAAGAAATTATGAAAAACCCATAGTGGTGGAAAAACGAGCCCTTGAAAAATTTCTACAGTGGAGAAGAATATCATCAGGATTATTTGGACAAAAACCCAAGTGGATACCGCCACATCAATCCGGAATTATTCGAACTCGCGAAAAAGGCTAATCTGAGATAGTTTTATCCATCAACACTTTTCCTTGGTAGATTTTTCATAACGAATGAGCTGTTCTCCTTTGAAATAGCCGATATAATAAGCACGTTCTTGACTATGCGTTTCGGCTTCTTCTTTGGAGATTTCATCGTATAAATAAGTGGGCTGGTCGGTTGCTTTTTATGCAGATCAGAGCAGTTGAGAAAATAGCGTTTTTGTCCATTCATAGGATTTCAGCTTCTTTAAAACTAAGTATTTCGTATTCTTCGTTCAAGTGATATTTTTCTTTGGTCTGCTCATACCAAATATCATGTTCTTCCTGAAAATCATTAGTGTCAGAGGGTGTTCCATCCTGCCAATACATATTTCCCTTGGCTATCTTCATGGCGTTATGATAGGTAAGCCTCGTGCGTGATACAAACCAAATCTTCAGTATCCTTAGGAGGTCTTTCAACAGGCTACTTTGAGCTAATTTTTAGTAGCTTCTTCCCAGTTAAGTCTTGCATAGTGTGCCATATAGTGCTTGGAGCCATTCTGCAATAGAGGAATAGTGGTTGTAAATCCAATAACATTGGTTTTAAGTATCTTCATATACGATTCCATCACAGCAAGCCATTTTTCGTGAGGACTGGTACCTATCTGTGCTAATCGTTTTTGTAAGGCATTCATTTAGTTGGTTTTTCTAAAAGTAATTCCATAAAAACTTGTTATTCCAGAACAATTCTGTTTTCTTTTCAACCACTGATGCTGGGACACATTGTTCTATGGCGTTCAAATCAACCGTTTTGCCTTCAAAATAGGATTTAGAAAAGACGCTTTTTCTTGTATTGGGTCTCCACAAAGTCGGCAGTCTCATCGGCAATAAGGAGTTTTGCTTCCTGGTTTTGGCAACTCGGAGCATTTCGCTCATAGCAAGGGCTTTATCGTTGAAAAATTAATGCCTCCGTTGTGAAAAAACAATATCAAAAGTATTATCGGCAAAAAGGCAATTCCTCTGCCGGACATTGCACAAGGGTAAGGTTTGTTTTCTTTTGCCACTGTTTCTTACATCTTTGAGCATTCCCATAGAAATATCAGCCCCTACAAGGTTTATTGTTTTCAAATCAACTCTTGCAGGTAGATAACGCAAGTCAGCCCCTGTACCTATGGAAACATAGCACCGAAATAGCATTCTTCCATTCCCAAGCGGCTCATCAATTCCGTACGCAGGCGGTCAATGCCATTTCCATACTTGAGTTTTTCCTATCCATTTTTCTCCAAAAATCATAAAAGAAAGACATCCAATCATACATTTTCATATATTTTTGATTATCTCCACTGACAAAAATGGTCATTCATACAACAAAAATACCATCTTCTATTTTTATATCAGCTTTTTAATATTTGGGATATATCCTTCATTGTATTTATATTTTTTTAAATTATCTTTTTCTTAATCATAATCCATATTTAGTCCAGCCTCCATCGTGCCATTGACAGTCATCTATCTTCCACTCGCCCTCTTTTTCTGATGATGAGAAAACGAAACTGAGTATTACGATCATCTTGGGTGTAGAGGTATATCTTATTTTTAGTTACCAATTCACTATCAATGATTTGATGTTCACCATAGGTGCCACCTTTTATCTAAAGAATAACTAATTCCTTCAGGGCGATAGCCTGCCTCTGCGCTTATCGGTACAATACTTTTGGAAGAGGACTTTGCATTTCTCTCTTACCAAAAGCTCACCCTCTTCTGTATCATCATTCTTGGCAGCAAAAAGCCTCCCACTCGGTCATTGCCTCAAAGAAATCCAAAAAGTAGTTGTTTTACTACGGGCAAATCATTGGTAGGGATTGCCGTTGGTTTCTTCTTGCCTGCCGTGCGTTGGGCTTGTTCAAAGGCTTTTATCTGCTCCTCAGAGAAAGGTTTGTCAAGGTAGAAACTCACCTTGTTATAATGCGCCACTGCCATGAGTCCTTCAAAAGTAACCCGCGTTCTCTTTAGCGAAAGAGACTTCAGGTGTGGTACTTGCAAGACGATTTTTAGTGTCTCATCAGTTACGGGACAACCATCCAGCGAGATATGGTCAATAGGTTTGTCAGCAAAGTACTTAAAGCCTTCGCCTGTAACTTGTTTATTATCTTCCAAGAAAAGGAGTTTTAGTTTGGGCAAAGTCGCCAAATACTGTAGCGCTTCATCGGTAATATCGGTATTGATAAACTCATATTAACCAACGATTTTACTTGCACTAACGTGCGCGACCATCTCATCGGTCAGGGCAACATTTTTGTAATGATGTCCTTGCAGAAGCGCCCTCGGTTACTTCCTTTTGAGCGCGGTTTCTAAGGTAATGGGGGCGTTTGATTGTTGTAGTCATTTTTAATAGATAAGAATAAAAGCGAAATTATTCCGCTTTTTGTTTTTCTTGTTTTTGAACGAAGTCTGATGTTTAAAAACTCTACTGTTAAACTGAATGCCAAGCAAGAATAAATAATATTTTTGCTAATGTGCTGGTGGATACCTTCTGCAACGAGTAATAATCGATTACAACCAAGAAAGAAAGCGCCAGCATCTGCAAACTCGGATGAGCGTTTTATAACGCTGCTCACCCTTTTCCAGCGAAGAGCATCATTATTGTCACAGAGATAATCACAGCTGCAATCATAATCTGCCACATTATCAACAAGTCCCACTGCCGTAAGGATAGAGTCTAGCGAGAACACCATATCCACTAAAATAATCTGCATGATAACCATCGTAATCGCCGCAGAGGCTTTTGGATGTTTTAGATTCTTCGTGCTCATCACCCTGCATTTTTGTGGTGGATTTCATCGTACTTTTCTACGATAAGGAAAAGTCCCTCCACAGAGTAGAATGATGTCTTTCCAGCTAGTGCTAGTGCATTCCCTAGGGTTTTGTGGATCATTGAACCAATCTAATGTGAGAACAGGATCGCTCAGGCCCTGATTAACCAGCTGATGGTCAATAATAATCCCACACGGAAAAATCATCGCAAAAACAGCCCGGATATTTCTAGCTCTATTTTGCTGATGAGCAGGAGTTTATTGGACAAAAATGGAAACGAAAATAATGTTATCCACTCCCAAAACCACCTCCAAGAAGGTCAATGTTAATAAACTAATCCAAATCTGCGGATCCGCAAAATTTGGCATCGATAATGATAATAGTTCCATAGATAAAAGTTAAATATGCGCAAATATAGAAAAATAAATTAGTTAAAATACATAATATGAACAGGTTTTGTTTTTAAATCATTATCACCATCTTTGCCCATGATTAGGGTAACTAAAAATTTTTACTTTTGAGACGGCTCATATTCTCTACGGATATGATGGAAAATGCAAGAATATACATGGACATTCTTTACAAACTTTTTGTAACCATAAAGGAAAACCGATAGATATATCAACAACGAAAAGAACGGAATGGTGCTTGATTTCGGTGACCTCAAAGCCATCGTGAAAGAAGAGATCGTAGATGAATAGGACCACGGACTGATGGTAAATGCGCTGTCGTCTCATAAGGATTTAGGAAAAGAATTGGACAGAAAGGGCATAAAAGTTAGTTTTACTGTGATTATCAGCCTACTTGCGAGAATATGCTCTACGAAATCGCTGATAAAACTCAAAAAGACTACCGAGCCAAGTGCAACTCGATATCTAAAACTCCACGAAACTGAAAACTCTATCGGAGAATGGTTTGCGGAGGATAATGAATAATTAAACAAAATGAAAATAGAACTCCAAGAAGGAAAGAAAATTTATTTTGCATCTGACCATCTGGGGCGCCTACACTCCGAGAGCAAACCTCGTGAGGAGTTTACGTTTCAGGAAGTGGGCTGGATGAGATAAAGGATGACTCGTGAGTGCTTTTCCTGATGGGGAGATTTATTTGATTTTTGGCACGAGTGGACTATGTAGTTCTAAAGGGTTTTATAAGAGTTTTTGGGAAAAATCGCTGAACTGAAAGACAGCGGAATAGATATTTATTTTTCGTGGGGAATCATGATTTGTGGATGAAAGATTATTTCAAAAAGAGCTGAGGCATTCCTGTGAGAAACAATATGAGATTGATGGATTCCTCCTCGCTCATGGAGATGGCTTAGGCTCAGGGATAGGGATACAAGAGAATGAAAAAGTTTTTACCAATCCTGTCTCTCGCTGGGCTTTTCAAGTGGTTTCACCCTGATATCGCGATGAGGGCTGACGATATATCTTTCCACGAAAAACAAACTGATTTTCAGGCAGGAAGACAAGCAGTTTTTGGGCGAAGACATGAATGATTCTTTATGCAAAAGAAAAACGAAAACAGAAAAGATAGATTATTTTTGTTTTTGGGCATCGCCACCTGCCGATGGTTTTTGGATTTGATAAAACAGGTTCGCTCTACATCAACCTAGTGACTGGATTTCTTATTTTACTTATGGTGTTTTGATGGGCAGAAATTTGACTTGGTTGGAATATAAATAAATGGACAAATGAAAAGAATTTTTGATATAAAAACGGAGCAGGATTTTAGGGATGTCTGGAAACTTTTCGCCATCAGTATGAAAATGTGGAGGTTTATAGAAAAGTTTGTTGATTTCTTAAATATCAATCCAGACCAAATCACTCGGATTTCTGAGATTCTTTCTGCTGATAGAAATGTTCAAAAACCACACTATTTTAGATATAAAGAAAGAAGGAAAACTATTTCCAATCATCTGGAAACCAACTAATATTCAGACGCTTTCCAAGCATTGGATTGCAGGATTTTTGGCTTGTATGAAGAGAGCATTTACAAGAGTTTTTGAGCAGTTTATTGGAAAGCCAGAAGATTTTCGTGTTTTTAGGACTCAGCAGTTATTTAGAACGCCAAAATTCATCGCTAATCTATATGGTCGATTTCTTGATGAAAAATCTGGTCATCAGGAAAAACGGCTATTTCTTTTGTATAATTCACAGAGAGCTCTGACCTTCTCAAAAGCTGAATAATAAGAAAATCATACTCTTTTGGGGTTAGTTTTGCGCTGTTGGATTTTGCAGATTTCTGTAAGGAAAAACGAAGGTTTTGATTTGGCTCAAAATCCAGACCTGATTATCATAGAAACGGTGGAATGAAAGGCAGAAAAGAAGAAATGACCAAAAGATGAGCTTTTGAAATATTGAAAACCAGCCCAAACCGAAAAATATACTCTGAATATTCCATGACGGAACTTTCCATGAGCGTATCTCTGGGGAATAATGAGTATCTGTGTCCAGCGTGGATGCGTATTTTGTCGGTAATACAGAAGACCCATTTTTCTACATGGAGGAGGTAGGACTGGGGCAATAATATTATAGACTGGCGAATAAATATTCGTGCAGCTTTATTGCGACACAAGATTTAGGAAAATCCACAATGGAAAATTCCAAGTTTTGGGAAGAATAGACCATTCTGATATCAGAGGTTTGCAGCCTTTTGGTAAGCTGATACCGAGAATTTCTCGGTATTTTAGAATCTGATGATTCTTCCATTTTAGCATTTTCCTCGCTTACGAGTTCATCATCTACTAGAGTTTTTCCACTGTGTTCATCGATGATGATTTTTCTTTCTTTTGTGCTATTTCCTACTACTTCTGGAGCAGGAATCGTGAAGTAAGAACCTTTCGGTGCGCCTCTTTCTATGCCTACCACAGCAAGCCCGTTAGCAGAGTTGTTTCTGATTCTTTTTATAAGAAGAAAGCAGTCTTCATCAATTAGAGCTACAATTCTTCAGATTTTCACTCAAAAATTCTTCCTCTTTTGAGTTTCTGTGATTAGTGAGTTTAGCTCAGATGAAGTTTAGGTGAGATTCCAGCTCTTTCTATTTTTCTTTGTTTTGAGAAAAGAACCCTCATGTGAGATTTTAGCTTCGAATTCTCTTATCTCTCTCCAGCTGGATTTTCTAATTCCGAAACTCCATTTTGATAATGCTCAAATTTCTTTATTGTTTTACATTATCCTGTTGAGTTTTATACTCAATCAAAGATTGAGAATGATTGATCACTAGTGCTGATTTCTGTTGAAATCTTCAATTTCTGTTTCTAACTTTGAAATTCTTTTTATTAAGACCTTCGATTTTCGTTTTCCAAATCCTCCACTTCTATCGGCAGTTCGCCTCTGGTACTGCGATTTCATCTAACCCTAGAATCGATATATTACAGGTCATGAAAGTGTTCTTAGTTTTTCTTCAACAAGATTTCTATATCTTAGCCATAACTTATAAGAAATAATTTACAGGGTTGGTATTAATGCTTGATTTTGAAACTGCAAATGTAGTGAATTTTTCTGATAAAATTTCATATAATTGTTGAACTACAAATTGTTCCGACTCAAAAATGCCCGATATCAACACAGCAAAAATTCTATTTTCGGTAGGATCGTGATATTTCATATTCAGCGGTCAGGTAGGCATCGCATTTGGTTTTGCAGGGCATTTTTATTCCGCTGGCTCCGCTGCCGCCTAAAAACAGCTACTTTTTATCTTTTACCAGTAAACTGCTGTGGCGGATGATTTTTAAATCAAATCTTTTCACGAAATTCAGGAATTCTTTTTCCTCCATTTCCTCGGGCACCCGCCAAACATTCCCAAGCCAGAATATTGGTTTTCGTTTTCTATCGCATAGATTTGGTAGGCAACTTCCTCGTAAGCGATGGGCAAATTCTATGGCGGAAATAATCTGATGAATTTTTCAAAAAATCACAGAAAGCTGAATTTCATTGACTTTTTCAGTCGTTCCTTTTTGCCCAAAAACGATTAGAGCCGTCTATCGGGCGGAAAGTTCCCTCGCCACTGATGCTCGAAACTGCATTCATCATAAAAACCAATATTTCCGCACCAGCCTCAAATAGAGCCTTTTAACCTGTTCGGCATAATCCACAGGAACATAAGTGATTAGCTGTAAAAGATTTTTCTGGAATTAAAATTTTAAGCTGGTCTAAACCCACTCTCTGCAAATTCTGTGATTCACACCAAAATAGTGGTTGTCTCAATGCGGTGTGCAGAGCGATGATGGCGATTTTGTTTTCTATCGCTTTCAGGACGGCTTTTTCTACATAATTTTGCCAGTGATGGATTTTAATCCTGAAAAATAATCGGATGAAAGGTCAAAAATCACATTTGCGTTTTTCTGTACAGCTTCCTCTACAACACTTTCCAAGGCATCGTGACAGATTAAAACGCCTGTGATTTCCCGCTCTGGATTTCCACAAAGAAGTCCCACATTATCAAAGTTTTTCCGCCTGTGCAAGGGGAATTATTTTTCTATTTCGGTAATAAAGTGTTTGATAGTCATTTTTAATAAAAAGAATATGTTTAAGTATATTTATGATTAAATATTCATATAAATGGTTATAATTAATGATATGATGAAAAATAAAGATACAAATACATGAACCAGCCGTATTAGAATTATCTATATGCTGAGATAATAACTTTCAATAGAAAGACCAATATTGAATATGAAAAACATAAAAAGATAGTAATAATGTGAAATCCGATAAATGAGGATAATAATAAAAGAAAACATAATAATCTGATGATTAGATGTTGATTCACAGGATTAAATTTTCATAAAATTACAAAAATAAAAACGAACCTCTTTTGGGTTCGTTTTTATTAAAAATCTATTTTTACTTTTTACTAATTCTACATCGAAAATCAGCTAGGCGTTAGGTGGAATCACACCGCCAGCGCCTCTTGCTCCGTAGCCCAGTTCAGAAGGGATAAGAAGAGTAGCTGCATCGCCTTCTTTTTAGAAGCATAATCCTTCATCCCAGCCTTTAATCACTTGACCAACGCCAATAGGATTTCTATCGTGTTCCTCCTCTTCTGAAAGAGTTGTCAAACTCCTGTCCATTTACGAGTCTTCCTGCGTAGTGAACAGAAACTACATCTCCTTTTTGAGGCTGTTTTCCGTTTCCTTGTTTTGTTATTTTATAGAACAAACCAGATGGAGTCTGCTGCATTCCTTCTTTTAGAGAAGCTGAATTTTCTCTCTTGCTCTTGTTTGTTTTTCTTGGATTTTATTTTTACCTTCGTTGAAGATTTTTGCAGCATCATAAGATTTGTAGCTGTCACCTTTTGTGAAGATTTCTACTTTTTGATTACTACATCTTCTTTCGGTTTGTCCTGAGCTCCTTTTTCTCACCGTTGCGATAGCGTCGATAGTTTCTAGACCGCTGATTACTTTCCCGAAAAATAGTGTGTCTTCCATCCAGCCAAGGCGTAGCCACTTCTGTGATGAAGAACTGAGAACCGTTTGTGATTAGGCCCAGAATTTGCCATAGAAAGGTAACCTTTTCCTTCGTGTCTTAAATCATCATCATCAAAGTTTGTACCCTGGTCGCCCATTCCAGTTCCTGTAGGGTCACCACCTTGGATCATGAAGTCTTTAATCACTCTGTGGAAGATAATTCCATCGTAGTAAGGCTGTCCTTTTCCTTTCGCCTTGTTTTCTATAGTTCCTTGTGCTAGTCCTACGAAGTTAGCCACCGTAACGGGAGCTTCTTTGTCGAAGAACTGAATAATCATGTCTCCTTTTGAGGTTTCCATTTTTGCATAGACCCCATCAGGAAGTTTTTCGTAAAGTGCTTTTTGTCTATATTCATATAAATAGGTTTACAGTTTGTTAAAATTAAAGCAGGAAATCAATAAGAATAAGATTCTTTTCATAATATTAAAAATTATTTTATAAGTTTTTAGTTTAATGATTAGAGGCATGTCGTAGGAGTTTTGGTCACCATCTCCATAAGTCCCATATGCCAAAAACTGAAGGAACGAGAAGGGTGACTTCTTCATCAGAATTTAGATGCCGAACAGCATCCTCTATGGCGTCCAGTTCCTCAAATTTTCCCCAGAGGAGCGTCTTTATAAGTTTTTAGGTTTTTCGTAGAATTTTTGTAAATCAAAATCGTACAATTCATATTGGAACGAAACCAGCTCTCCGTCCTGCTTTTTCTTTCTTTGTTCTAGGTTTTCTATATTACTCCAGTAGTTGAGCTGGGTAGGGATAGAATTTCTCTTTCTGTTTGGAAATCCATTCTTGGATTTGTTCTCTTTCCATGGTGTTCAGCTGTTTTGCTCTGTTTTTGGAAACGCCCATTTCTTCATTGGACATTCCTCCACAGGCGTGTAGACCTGTGTGCTTTGGGAACAAGAGCAGAATAAAAACCGATGATAAAAACTATATTTTTCATAAAATAAATTTTAGCCCAGCTCTAATGGCAGAGGAAGCCAGATAAATAGTCATTGTGTGTTTCTTTGGCGAAGTCAAAAACTTCTATATTCTGTGGGATAGAGCCATTTTATTCCTTTTTGAAATCAAGAAGATTGATGGTTTTAGTTTCTCCATTTTCTATGTAAGAAACTTTCATTCTGTTCAAAAATCCAGCCCAAATTCCGTGTCGATATCCCTTATCATACTCTAATGCGAATCTACCGAGCATCCGCCGGCTTTTTGCATTTTTCTTCATCGATGAAGATGATGAGAAACTGATTTCTTTCTATTCTAAATGATGCCGAAAGCGGCTCGCCGTGCGTAGTCCAGTCTGATAAAAATCATTTATTTTTCTGAAACGACCTCTATTTCCTCTAATTTTAAAAACACGAGAAGAAGGATAAATCATTATCCTAGGGTTTCTTGTCTTTATGCCATCGGGAGTTTCTGCTTTCACAATTAAAGTATTATAACTTTGGAGGCAAATTTAGTAATTCTATTCGTAATGTAAATTTTCTTAATAGATACAAACTTGTAAAAGTTCAAAGAAAATTTAAACGAGAATAAAACTTACAGCATAGCAAAAGCCCTCCTTGAAAGAGGGCTTTTTATTATCAAATAAAATTGTTATTTATTTCTTCCCAAAAACAGAAATGTTGATGTATTTCTTTGGGTTTTGTTTTAAATCACTTATAAGCTCGTTTAGTGAGTGAAGTTTTTAGTTAGGTTATTGTAAAGTTCTTCGTCTTTCATTAGTTTTCCTAAAGAACCTTCACCACGGTTGATTCCTGCGATTACTTGGTTTAGCTGATTGGCTGTTTTGCTGAGCTCTTCTATGGATTGGTTCAGCTTTTTAGCATCTATTTCATCTGCCACTTTCCCAAATTTATCCACTGTGTTTTTTTGTAGAAACCATCGTTTGGTTTGCGTTATCAAGCAAGAGAATTTATTTTTATGCTCGTTAGAAGCCAAAAAGTCTGTTGGTTTGGTCAGCTGTCGTTTTTGAAAAGCTGATACAGTAGCGTTTAGATTTGCCAAAAGTTGTTTTATTTCTCTTCTGTTCTGCTCATCAAGGATTTTGTTCGTGCTAGATAGAGTAGAATCTACTTTTTGATAAGAACGCTGGAAACTTTTGGTCCCATTTCGGATGCCATAGCATTGATCGCGGAAAGCTGGAATTTTCCTCCCAATGTATCGCCGTCTTTCGCGATTTGGTTGTCATAAACTAAATTGATTTTCAGTTGCTTTTCCTCCCATTAAGCTTGGTTCGAAGATTTCTACCGCAGAGTTTTTTTAGAGAAAGAATACTCATCATCTACAGAAATTCTCACTACGAAACTTATTTTACCATTTTTAGAGGTTACAGGGATAATCTGATCTACCAGTCCGACTTTTTAACCCGTTGATAGTAACGGCGTTAGAGGGTTCTAGTCCATCTACATTGTCATATTTTTTACGAAGAAAAATTATCCGTAGAAAACACATTTTTCCTTTTCAAAAAACTGAAAAATAACATGAAACTTACAATCGCAAAAATCGCAATAAGTCCCGCTTTTTACTTCTTTTGATAAATTCATCATTATATAAATTGAGGTGCAAAAGATAAGAAAAATCAGAATTATAGAAATAGGCTTTTTGTTAATAAAGATATTAATAAAAATGATAACACGAAAAATCTTAAATATCATAAAAACAATTAGTTAAGTTTTAATTTTTTGTTAAAAATCAAATAAACTGACAAAAATCATTTTTCAAGTTTTGATTAGTTTTTCATACCTTTGTCCTCTCTAATTATAGAAGTAACTCAAAAAAGTTTACCCTATGAAGATAGCCCAAATGATGATGTTTTTATTTTATAGTCTTGTAGCAGGATTGTTGTTTTTCTTTACAATCTTGTGTGTCCAATTATGTAGTAGCTACACCATCTGCATATAAACCAGAAATTTTAGCAGAGGAAAAGTCTCATTTTTACATCTTTGTCACAAGAGTATAAAAAAGAATTAGAATCAAATAACGCCGTTGCGAAAGTTGAGGATGTTTCTGCAAGAAAAATGGCAAAAGAAAAATCTTCTACCTAGATGGAATCCTTAGCGAAGCGAATACTTACATCGGAACGCCATATAGATTCGGTGGGATGACTAGAAGCGGGATAGACTGCTCGGCATTCGTTCTTTCAGGTTTATGGCTCTGCTACTGGGATTAGTCTTCCTAGAATGTCTTCAGCACAGGCTCAGCAAGGGAGAAAAGAGTAGGAAAAAGAAGAATTGGAGAAAGGAGTTTATTATTTTCCAAACGAGAGGAGCAGAATTTCACATGTGGGTATTGTTCAAGAGATTACACCAGAAGGAGAGATTAAATTTATCCACATCCACATCCAAAGGGTTACGATATCTTCTCTAAATGAGAAATATTGGGGCATGAGATACAGATTTGCAAAGAGAATATTGACCAATGAAAAAATAGAAGAAATGGCTTTTATTGTAGACATCCAAAAGACTATATTTTTAAATTTATAATAATAGGAGAGGTTTCGCTTTTGGGAAATCTCTCTTTTTATTTGGAAATAGAAGTGGTTTTTATGGAATGTTTAATTCATAATTAAATTTGTCATAGTATATTTTTAATCATGTTGGAGAGAAAAAGTAGAAGAATTTTTAAAAAGATAGGAATACAGGAATTGGTAACCAATCTACAGATTGATGGAGATGAAGTCTGTGTAGATATGGTAGCCCATTCTCCAGCTATGCACGAAAAGAAAAATTAGAAACAGCGCTAAAACAAGCTTTTTCCAAGGAGTTTGATAATCAATATGTATTGAAACTAAAAATTTCTTCACTTGAAGTTCCTTCAAAACAGAGTATCAGAGGAAAAGAGATAAAAGGCGTAAAAACATTATTGTCATAGCATCTGGAAAAAGGTGGCGTAGAGCAAATCTACTGTGACAACTAATTTAGCAGTAACTTTATCAAAAATGGGTTTCAGAGTAGGGCTTTTGGATGCGGATATATATGGCCCGTCTATTCCCACAATGTTCAGTACCGAAGGCGATAAGCCAAGTTCTGTGCAAATCGAAGGAAAACACCTCATGAAACCCATAGAGCAGTACGGAATAAAAATGCTGTCCATTGGGTATTTTTCAGGAGCAAATAAAAGCCGTAGTTTGGCGAGGCCAATGGCAAGGAAAGCCCTTCATCAGATGATTCGTGATACGGACTGGGGAGAGCTGGATTTTCTACTCATAGACCTTCCTCCTGGCACGGGAGATATACATCTATCTGTAGTTCAGGAACTTCCTGTCACGGGAGCGGTTATTGTAAGCACGCCTCAGCATGTGGCTCTGGCAGATGTGAGAGAGAGGATTGCAATGTTCCAGATGGGAAAGCATCAATATCCCTGTTTTTAGGGCTTGTAGAGAATATGGCGTATTTTATCCCAGAAGAGCTTCCAGATAATAAATATTATATCTTTGGGAAAGAAGGCGCTCAAAAATTTAGCCAAAGATTTAGGAATTCCTGTTTTGGGCGAAATCCCTTTAATACAAGGAATGAAAGAAAGCAGAGACACAGGAAAACCAGCAGCTCTGAATGATGGAACTAAAATATCAGAAATCTACAAAAGAAATCACGAGAAATATGATAGAAAGCCTCATAGAAAGGAATAAAAATCTCCCCTCTGACAGAGGCTGTTAAAATTACCACAATGGCAGGTTGTTCAACTAAAAATAAGTAAAATCCTCATGGAAGAAAGCATAGAAACGAAAGTAAAAAGCATTAGAAAGCATCAGGCCATTTTAAATAATGATGGCGGTGATATAGAATTAGTAGAGATAAAAGATAATAAGGTGTATGTCAGGCTTTTTAGGAAATTGTTCTGGCTGTCACATTAGTAATTCTACTATAAAATTGGGAGTGGAAACCACTGTAAAACAGCATGTACCAAGTATAGAAAGCGTGGTAAATATAGAATGATTTTTAGGTGAATATTATTAGGGTTTAAGGCAAAAGCCTTAAATTTGCTCAATATATAAATTATTTTACATCATATTATTATGGAACAGTACAATGTAGAGCAAGAAATTCAAAATTTTTGTTGCTGAGGGTTGAGGCAAGAAACCCAAACGAAACTGAGTTTATTCAGGCAGTAAAGGAAGTTGCTGCAACGGTAATTCCTTTCATCGCGACTAAAAAACAGTACCAAGGCAAAAATGCTTTTGGAGAGAATGGCTGAGCCAGAAGGACGATTATTTTCAGAGTTCCTTGGGTAGATGACAAAGGACAAATCCAAGTAAACAGAGGCTACAGAGTACAGATGAACTCTGCTATCAGGGCCATACAAAGGAGGAATTCGTTTTTCACCCTTCTGTGAATTTGAGCATCCTTAAATTCTTGGCGTTTGAGCAGACTTTCAAAAATTCCTTGACTACACTTCCAATGGGTGGTGGTAAAGGTGGTTCTGACTTTGACCCAAGTGGAAAATCAGATAACGAAATCATGAGATTTTTGCCAGTCTTTCGCAAACAGAATTGGCTAAACATATCGGTCCTGATACGGATGTACCTGCTGGTGATATCGGTGTAGGAGCTAGAGAAGTAGGCTACATGTTCGGACAATATAAAAGATTGAGAAATGAATTTACAGGAGTATTGACAGGAAAAAGGTCTTTTCTTTCGGTGGTTCATTGATCAGACCAGAAGCTACTGGTTTTCGGAGTTGTATACTTTGCTGAAGAAATGCTTAAAAACTAAAGGAGAAAGCATCAAAGGTAAAATCGTGACTGTATCAGGTTTTCAAATGTGGCTTGGGGAGTTGTTAAAAAGTAAATGATTTAGGAGGTAAAGTAGTAACTATCTCTGGTCCTGATGGATATGTATATGATGAAGAAGGAGTAGCGGAGATAAAAATTGACTTCTTACTAGAACTAAGAGCTAGCGGAAATAACAGAGCTGAGGATTATGTTATATCCAAATGCTAAATTCTTCGCTGGAAAAACGCCCTTGGGAAGTGAAATGTGATGTAGCTATCCCTGCTGCTACTCAGAACGAACTAAACATAGAAGATGCTAAAAACTTAGTAGCTAACGGTTGTAAGTGCGTAACTGAGGGCTGCGAACATGCCATGTACATTAGAAGCAATGGAGCTGTTCTTGGAAAATAAATTATTATTCTCTCCAGGGAAAGCATCAAACGCTGGTGGAGTAGCGACATCTGGTCTAGAGATGACACAGAACTCTATCCGTTTGAGCTGGTCTGCAGAAGAAGTAGACGAAAAACTACAAACGATCATGAGAGGAATCCATGAAGTATGTAGAAAATACGGAAAAGAAGAAGATGGATATGTAAACTATGTAAAAGGAGCGAACATCCCATAGGTTTCGTAAAAAGTTGCTGATGCTATGCTTGCACAAGGAGTAGTTTAATTTCTCTTTCAATAAAAAGAAAAAGCCTTCAAATTTGAAGGCTTTTTCTTTATTACTTTATGTTTCTTGATTTTTGATTTCCTCTATTCTTTCTTCTGAATTCTTCCGTTTTTCTGGATGTTTTTCTTGAAGAATTTTATACGCTTGGATGGCTTTGGTGTAGAGTTTTTGTTCTACATAAAGCTGAGCAAGGGTTTCTGTCATCAGGTGGGAAATATCATTGCTCTTTTCTTTCCAATAAAATCTACATCCTCTTTTTATCGGAGAGATTTTTGGATTGTTTTCTATGAACTTGTCAATGATTGCAGCTTTTTGTCTTGTTCAGAAGGAGTAACTATTTCTGAACGGTCTATTTTATAGCCAGCTTTTTCCAAGTGCTGATGAACGAAGTCACATTGCTATTAGATGTAGGTTTTACTACTTCAGAAACTTTTTCTGTTTCTTCTGCCTTTGGTTCTGGTTTCTCGCTGTTTGCAACTTCTTCTGTTGTAGAAATATTTTTCTTCCTGAACAAGGTTTTTAGAAACTTCCGCTGTATCTTCTTTTTCGGTGTCTATTTGTTTTTGATAAATATTCACAGGCGAATAAGATGTTTGTTCTTCTTGTGTATCAGAATTTTGCCTTTTTTAGAAGCATAAAAAAATCAATAGTCGTTTCCCTTTTCTTCGTTTTCAGCTGAACTTTCCGAAGTCGTTTTAGCTGAATAAAATCTTCTTTTTGTGCAGGAGTTTCCTCTACGAAACTAGTTTGTTTTTCTGGCATAAAAATCAATAGTCGTTTCTTTTTCTTCTTTTTCAGCTGAACTTTCTGAAGTTGTTTTAGCTGAATAAAAAAATCTTCTTTTTGAGCAGGCGTTTCCTCTACGAAACTAGTTTGTTTTCTAGCATAAAAATCAATAGTTGTTTCTCTTTCTTCTTTTTCAGCTGGACTTTCCGAAGTTGTCTTAGCTGAGTAAAAATCTTCTTTTTTGCGCAGGAGATTCTTCTATGGATTCAGCTTGTTTTTGTGCATAAAACTAATGTTTGTTTCCTTTTCTTCTTCTTTTTCAGCTGGCTTTTCTTCCACTATTTTTCTGAAGAGTAATTATTTTCTTTCTGCTGAGGAGTTTCCTCTACAAAACCAGTTTGTTTTCTGTTGTAGAAATCAATAGTCGTTTCTTTAGGGTTTTCTTAGATTAAATGTATCTGGGCTGGCCAATTCTTCTGCAGAAAATCTCTTCTTCTTCTTCAACAGGTTTCAGCTTCAACCTCAACTTCTTTTTCTTCTACTATTTCTATTGGCGAGATTTCCTCTGCTTTAACTTTTTCAACTAGAATTTCTTCTTTTTCAGCTTCGCTAATTATTTCAATAGTTTCAGTTGTCTCTATATTTTCTTCTTTTTCAGCGATAGCAGGCTCCTCTGTGGCTGCACCAGCTTTTAGTTTAGCCATTTCGGCAGCGATGTATTCGGCAGCAGTAAGTTCAGTTTTTCAGTCTCAGTTTTTCTCTGGCGAAAAGAACATCAGACTGAGGTTCTTCTACAAGCGAAACATCTGGTATAGAAGGCGTTTCGATATTTACCGCTTGTTGTTCCTCGTTTTTATTTTTCTTCTACGAAAGATACTGGCTCGCTGATTTCAACGGATTGTGTCTTTGTGACTAAATCAGTTTTTTTCTTCAATTTTTACCTCAGCTGGAGCTGGAATTGGAATTTCCTCTGTTTTTAACCTCTTGAATTTTAGGCGTTTTTGTAGCAAGATCAGTCTTGAAAGGAAACGCACTTGCTGCCAAGGCCGCAGCCATATTTTCATTGGTTTTGTTAATCAAGTTGCACAAAATCCTCTTGTCTGTCGTATAGGCAGCCGTTTTTGCTAATTCTTTTGGAGAAATTTTTCATTATAAAAACGATGAACACCCAAAAGATAAATAGCCCTCAAACTCTGCATATAAGGGAATTTTTCGATTTCTGTTTCCAATAAGTTCAAATCCTCTACCCTAAGAGTTTCAGGGTTTTTATAAGGTCTATTATTCTTGTTTCCATTACCAATTTTGCTACAATTTCATTAAAAATCTGGTTAATAATTCTTTCATTCACTATTCGTACTTGGCTGCTTTCTATCGCATTGATATCCAAATCACTACTAAATGTAGCCTCTCAGAAAAAGTTTTATTAAAAATTTTTCTCAGGCTCTATTTTATTTTCATAATTTACATGTACCGTAATCGTAAGTTTGTTTTGCGCGGCCTCCGTTGTCCCTATTGTGCTAGAAGAAATGGATGTCGGCGTGATGCTGTAATCCGAGATATAGCCTTCTATCAGGATATCAGGGTTTTTCAGAAGTCCCTTTGAGGGAGGTTCTCTGCAAAAACATATTTTGTAATGCCATCGTGAAATCTTGGCTCAAATCAGAATTGACCAAAGCGGCATTGTTCGGAAAAATTTTTGATTAAAAATCGTTTTCGTCTCAGGACTGAGCGAAGACCCCGTGAAACTGTAGCACGAGGAAAGGATAATTCCCATGGCAGCTGTCATCAGGACGATTTTTAGTTTTATTTTTAGTTAAAAAAATTTCCCATCAGTCTTCAAATTATATTGTTTTATCTTTCTATAAAGTGTTCTCTGCGAAATACCGAGTTCATCTGCCGCCTTGTTTCTTCTTCCGTTGTGTTTTTCCAAAGCTTTTATGATGAGGTCTCGCTCATTATTCTGCAAAGATAAAGATTCTGGCTGAGCTTCTTCTAATTCTATGTCTTCTATATTGTTATAATTTTTCCATATCAGACCTTGTGATGATGGTCGGATTTTTGTATTTCTCGCCGGTGGCGTTTCGAAATAAAGGAGCGAACTAGGGTTTGCCGATGATACATCTGGCGTGTAAATTCTATTGATTAGATTTTTGTTCATGCATAGAGAATTCTCCTGTTCCTCGGTTCTTGATGAGTTCTGAAGTCAGAGATTTCAAATCGATTGATATCATTTCTCATATCAAAGAGAATTTTTATACATGATTTCCCTTTCCGAGCTGAAATCAGAATTATTATTCGTTTTAGAATGATTAGAAACCACAGGAAGTCTGTTGTCCGCAGGGATATATTCTGCAAGTCTTTCCGCGCTAATGGTTCTGCTCTGCTCCACTACGGTCATCTGCTCCACCAAATTTCTCAGCTGGCGGACATTCCCAGGGAACGAGATAGCCTTCCAAATATCACTCTGCATCTTCTGTGAGGATTAGTTCCGGCATTCTGTATTTTTCAGCAAAGTCTATGGCAAATTTTCTAAATAATAAATGAATATCGCCTTTTCTCTCTCGCGAAGTGGCAGCATATCCACCTGAGACAGTATTTAGTCTGTAATACAAATCTTCACGGAATTTCCCTTCCTGAATGGCATTCATCATATTTACATTCGTTGCCGCTACTATTCTTACATTGGTTTTTGGATTTGTGAGGAACCAACTTTCTATAAATTCTCCACTTTCCAAAACACGGAGCAAACGAACCTAGCGTCTGCAAAGGAAGTTCGCCCACCTCATCCAAAAATAGTACCGCCATCTGCCACCTCGAAACAACCTTTCCTCGTGCTGGTTGCTCCCGTAAAAGCGCCTTTCTCATGCCCGAAAAGCTCCGAATCTATCGTTCCCTCTGGGATAGCACCACAGTTTACCACGATATAAGGCTGGTGCTTGCGCTTGGATTCAGAGTGGATGATTTCTAGGATAAATTCCTTCCCTGTACCACTTTCTCCGATGACCAAAACCGAAATATCGGTAGGCGCCACTTGTATCGCTTTTTCCAGCGCTCTGTTTGGCTGCAGGATAATTTCCGATAATGCCGAAAGCGGTTTTTATGTTTTGTAAGTCAGACATTTTTGAAGTTAAAGTAACTTTAATATTTTTAAATTAAACCACCCTTCCTATCAGCGTTCCCTGTGTGCTGTCGTAGGCATATACAGAAACTGTATCGCCTATTTTTGGCCATCTTGTTTGTCAAAAACTACCACTACATTTTGGGAATTTCGGCCTCTCCATTGGTTAGAGTCTTTTTGGAAGTTCCTTCTATCAGCACCTCATGGTTTTTGCCTACATATCCTTTCAGTCTCATAGTGGAGAGTTCGCCCTGCAAGGCAATCACCTCAGGAGAGTCTGCGTTGTTTTACATCAGCTGGGACATCGTCCTTCATCTTCTTGTGCGCAGGCGTTCCTGGTCTTTCTGAATAGGCGAACATATAGCCGTAGTCGTATTCCACCTCTCTCATTAGGAAAGTGTGTCTTGGTGGTCTTGCTCTGTTTCTCCACAGAAACCAACGATCATATCCTGCGAAAAAGCAATATCTGGAACGATTTTCGCTTCTTTTATTAAATCTAAATATTCTTGGCGAGTGTGCTGACGGTTCATAGCTTTCAGCATGTTATCGCTTCCACTTTGTACAGGCAAATGCACATATTTACAAATGTTGTCATATTTTGCCATCATGCGGAAAGACATCCAGACTCATATCCTGTGGATTGGAAGTTGCAAAACGGATTCTCATCTCAGGAACAGCCTGTGCTACCATTTCCAGCAGCTGTGCGAAATGCAAGGGCAGTTGCCTTTTTGCATCTCGGAAGCTTTGTCAAAAATCCTTTTTCGCGCCGCCGCCATACCAAAGGTAGAATCCACATTTTGCCCAAGGGTGTGATTTCCTTATAACCATTTTCCCAAAGTTCTTTGCACTCGTTGATAATAGAATGAGGATCACGGCTTCTTTCCCTTCCACGAGTGAAAGGCACGATGCAGAAAGTACACATATTGTCGCATCCACGGGTAATCGTCACGAAAGCCGTTACGCCATTTCCGCTCAGACGCACAGGGGCTGATGTCGGCATAAGTTTCTTCTTTGAAAGCATCACATTGATGGCATCTCGCCCTTCCGAAGTTTCTTTCAAAAGGTTAGGTAGGGTCTCGGTAGGCATCTGGCCCAACGACCAAATCCACCAAATGTTCTTCCTCCAAAAGTTTAGTTTTCAATCGCTCCGCCATACATCCTAAAACACCTACGGTAAGGCTTGGCTTTGTTTTCTTTAGCGTTTTTGAACTGTGAAAGTCGCATTCTTACGGTCTGCTCTGCTTTTTCCCGAACCGAGCAGGTATTAAGTAAAAAATCAAGTCAGCTTCTTCCAAAACCGTAGTAGTATTGTAGCCGTTTTTGTAAGATGGAGCTACGATTTCCAGAGTCAGAAAAATTCATCTGACAGCCATAGCTTTCCAAAAAAGTTTTTCGTATTTCCATCAAGGTCTGCGATTGCATAGGCTTCGCCTTGGCGTGTTTCATCTATGTACTTCTTCTCCACATTCTAATTTTTACGAAGATATAAAATTTCTGCCAAATTGACAGATTTAAGTTGGATTTTTCTATTCCAAAAATATTTCACTTACAGAACTTCTATTTGATTTTTAATAAATCATCAAAAACTTCTCTTTTTCTGATGAGGTGTGCTTTGTCATTCAGCCAAAGAACCTCAGCAGGTTTTTAGTCTAGAATTAAAGTTAGAACTCATCTCAAAACCATACGCACCTGCATTTCTGAAAACCAGAATATCTCCTTCGCGGACTTCATTGAGTTTTCTATCCCAAGCGAAAGTGTCTGTCTCACAGATATTTCCCACCACGGTGTAGATTCTCTCCGTTCCTGTAGGGTTAGATAGGTTTTCTATGATATGGTAGGAATCATAGAACATAGGTCTGATGAGGTGGTTAAACCCAGAATTTACTCCCACGAAAACCGTAGCAGTAGTTTGTTTAATAACATTGGCATTTACTAAGAAATGTCCAGATTTTCCCACTAAATATTTCCCTGGCTCGAACCAAAGTTCCAGCTCTTTATTGTTTTCTTTGCAGAAGCCAAGGAAAGCATCTTCCACTTTTTACCAAGTAAAGTGATGTCCGTTTCCATATCATCTGAGTGGTAAGAAATTTTGAAACCGCTGCCCATGTCAATGTATTTCAAATTAGGAAAATGCTCCACTAATTCGAACATGATTTCCATTCCTTGTAGGAATACATCAGGGTCACGGATTTCGCTCCCTGTGTGCATATGCAGCCCTTCAATATTCAGTTTTGTGGATTTTACCAATCTTTCTATATGGCGAAGCTGGTGGATGGAAATTCCAAATTTAGAGTCAATATGTCCTGTAGATATTTTTGTGGTTTCCTCCTTGCGTATATGTGAGGATTTATCCTGATAAAGATAGGGTGAGGAATCGCTGTATTTATTCCCAAACTGCTCTAGAATGGAGATGTTATCAATATTGATATGAACACTCAGTTTCATAGCTTCTTCTATCTCTGTGAGGTCTACACGTTAGGCGTGAATAAAATTTTCTCAGGAGCAAACTTGCTTTTTAGCCCGAGTTTGACTTCGTTGATAGAAACGCAGTCAAGATTTGCGCCCAGCTGTTCTACATATTTTTAATATGTTGATGTTAGTTAATGCTTTACAAGCGTAGAAAAAATTTTGTCTTTTTCGGGAAAAAGCCGAAATTAAATTTTGGTATTGATTTTTAATTGATTCAGCATCATATACATATAAGGGTGTCTCGAATTCACTCGCCATATTTAGTAAGGTATCGTTATTCATAGTAAAAATAGATTTATGTTTATATAAAAAGCCCTAGTATAAAAACTAAGGCTTTTTGATTTTTATTAACGCTTATTAAGCATTTGGTTCTACAGATACATAAGATCTGTCGTTTCTCTTTTTAGTGAAAACTACTTTTGCCATCTACCAATGCGAATAATGTATGGTCTTTACCCATTCCTACATTTTTCACCTGGGTGGTGCTGAGTACCTCTTTGTCTTACGATGATGTTCCCAGCAATAGCTTCCTGACCACCAAAAATCTTCACGCCTAATCTTTTTAGAGTGAGACTCTCTACCGTTTTTGAACTACCAACTCCTTTCTTGTGTGCCATTTCTTTTTAATACTTTTTAAAGTTAGTTACTTTACTACTGATTTTTATGCTTCAGACTCTTCTGCTATGTCTTCTGCTTTTTCTTAGTAGTCTTTTTGTGCTCTTTTTAGCACCTCCTTCAAAAACCAGAAATAGATACGATCTGGATTTGAGTTAATTGTTGTCTATGACCATTTTTCACTTTGTAACCTTTTCTTCTTTTTCTTTTTGAAAACGATTACTTTATCAGCTTGAACATGGTCTAAAAATCTCTGCTTCCCACAGCGACTCCTTCTACAGCTGGGGCGCTCACTAGTTACTGTTCCGTTAGAAGTCAAAAGAACTTTTGTCAAAAGAAACTTTTTGCTCCTTTGTCTCTGTAAACGGTTTACGAATAACTTTCTTTGGTCTTGCTCTACTTTGTATTGAAGCCCCGCTATCTCTACGATTGCAAACATTGTTATAAGTATTTATTTTAAAAATTAGTTTGCAAATATAATATTTTTCTTTTACAAAAATCCAGTTGCTTTTTAATACTTCTCTCGATTTGAGAGAAGTTCTTGTTTTATTTTTGAACGATTTTGCGTTTTGGAAGTTCCACTGTTCCCTGGATCTTTCCAAAGTCCGTCTTTATCGCTTTTTCTTGATTGCTTCAGCTCTTTTTCCACTGTCTGGGTGAGAGTTGAACATTCTTTGAATCCGTTTTCTTTCGCTCCGCCAGCTAGAAGTTCTAGTTTTTGAACGCAGTGTAAGCTCCTACTACATTGTAGCCGTTGGATTTCATGAATTCATAAGAATAGTCATCTGCTTGGCTTTCTGTTTTCTACTGTGAGAAGAATCCAAGAATGCGTTTGCCATATTTCCTAGCTGAGAGTCGCTAAGTTTTGCGGCTGTGTTACTTTGCAGCGCCCGCAGCATCTATAAGAGCAGCTCTGGTGTATGCAGATTTGATAGCGTCTTTTTAGTATCTTCGTTTTTCACATGCCCTGATTTCGTGCCCGATAACAGCCAAAAAGCTCATCATCAGTCATGATATCCATAAGAGAAGAGAATACTCTCACGCTTCCGTCAGCAGCAGCAAAGGCATTGATATCTCTTACTACATATACTTTATAATTTAAAGAAAGTCCATCTTGGTTTTTGTGTTTACCGAAAAGACGGTTTAGTCTTTTTGTGTAAGGGCTGTTTTTGTCAGCTACTGGATTGTTTTTATCCATCCAGTCCACAGATTCTTTAGAAAGTCTTGCTGCATCAGCATTAGAGAAAGTCATTGCTTTTACTCCTTTTTGCACCTGCATCCAGCGCTTTTCCTAAGTTAATGAGCATCAGCAAAGTGAATTGCTCCTGCCATAAGACCTAAATAAATTACTTTTTAAACATAATTTTTGTTTTTGAATGATGCACAAAAATTACTAAATATTCTTCAGAAGGGATAAATTTTTAATTAAAAATTTTATTTTAGCTAAAAATTTTTCGGTTTTGATGAAAAGAGATTTATACATTGATTACGCGAAGGGATTGGCAACTTTGTCGATAGTTTTTATCCACACTGTTTTTGGTCTGGGCAGTTTTATGTTTCTAATGAAATGAGGATTTTCAGTCTGCTTTTGAGTGTGCCTATTTTCTCGCACCAGTGGATTGACCTCTTCTGGGAATATTGATAAAACCTTTTCGTAGGCTGCTCGAAATTGCAAATCACCTATATGATTTTTGTGACAGGATTGTTCCTTTTTGATGGGTTTTTCAAGGTGCAGTCTGATAAAGAAACATACCAAAATTTTTCTAACCTTCGGGTCGAAATATACAGAGAACAGTCTGAGCCAGCCTTTTTGATTTTAAACTTTTTGGGAAACTGGTGGCTGCATCAGTACAGCACCTGTGATATATTTCCTGTGGTGATGGGTAGTTTTTGGTATTTGAAAACCTACTACATTGTTACTGGAGTTATCGTGCTGAGGTTTTTCTCAAAAATACATTTGGTGGATTGTAGGTTTTTGCGTGGTTTTTCATATTTGTTTTTAATTCTAATGCAGATTTTTATCCCACTGGGCAGGTGGGCTATACGGTTTTTATTTGATGGTTTTTCTTGTGGTTTATCAGCTGAAAAACAAGAAATTGACCAATGCTCAGGTTCTGTTTTTAATCGATTTTGTGGTGCTCAGCTTTGTGGAATGTTTTTGGAGCTATGGGACAAATATTTTTTTACAAGCTTTAATAAACAGAAATTCCCGCCGAAAATCCCTTTATATCGTTTGGTCTTTCGTTTCTTTGGCTCTGGTTTTTATCTTTTTATAACAGACTGAAAAATTCAGAAAGAAAATCTACTTTCGTACATAGGTCAGAATGCGATATTTTTCTATTTCGCACAGGGAATCAGCTCGTCTTTGGTGTATCATTCCTGTTTTTTAGAGAAAAATTACATTGGTTCGCTTTGATGATTTTTGATTTATGTTTTTAAATGTTTTATTGGTTGTGGATTTATTGCTAGAATTTCTGAAAAAGTAGATGAGCAGGGCTGGAAAATTTTTAAATTTCTTGGATAATCAAATAAATATGCTATATTTGGGATAAAGTTTTTACAACTAAAAAGACAATCAGTGATATAAATTTGTAAAACCGATTTTCAGTAGTTTTAAAATCAATTTACAATAATTGTCAAGGAATTTGATGGAAATTTGTACCAATAATTCAAAAATAGGAATATGAAAAGAGTATTTAGAAATTCGGTTGTGGTCTTTATGGCTGTCTTTATGATAGTTTCCTGTGCTAAAAATGAATCAGAAGCTGCTTATATAGATCTTGATTTAAATGGATCAGAAGCAGTTGCAGATAGTACTGCTGCGTCTATTTCTATGGCGGCAACCCAAGAAGTGGAAGGCAAAAATTCGTGCGAAAAGCAGATGTAGATATGGATGTTTCAGATGTGTATCAGGCAACTATCTACATAGAAAATACACTGAAGGAAATGGGTGGTTTTGTGACGAGTAGTAATTATCGTAGTGATGTTTTGGAGGAAAATGTCTTCCTCAGTCAGAAGAAAAATCCCTATATGTCCGTAACACACCACTAAAAACCAAATGCAGAGTGCGGGTGCCAACGGAGAAATTGTCAGATTTCCTAAAATTACTGAATGACAAGAGTATTTTTCTCAGAGAACGCACCATCACAGCTGAAGATGTGAGTGCTAATGTAAAAATGGCTGAACTGGAAAAACAAAGAATGGAGAAGCATAAAACCAACTTTCCCAGCAAAACCAACACAACGAAAAATGCAGAAGCAACGAATGATAACGAGCGAGAGCTTAATTATCAGAAAAATAAATAATTTTTAATCTCGCTGATGAACTGAAATACAGTACGGTGGATATCCATCTTTCCGAACCGAAATTCAAGATTTCTCAAGTAGAAATGCCGAATGTCAATAAATTAGAAAACAAATACAAAGGAAGTTTTTGGTATGATTTTTAAAAGAAGCTTTCGTAGATGGATTCTATGGATTCCAAAAAGTTCTTAATATTTGTTGCAAGCGCTTGGATGTTTATTTTTATTGGGTGTTTTAGGAATTTTTGTTTGGAGAAACAGAAAGAAATTTTGGAAAAATCAGATAAAAAGAAGAAGAAAAATAAATGATGAAAAATCCCTTGCATACAGCAAGGGATTTTTAAATTTAAAAGACTAAATTTGTGTTTTTAATAATTAAAAATTTATGCTACCAAAAATAAACCCTACCCAAACCAAGGCTTGGAAAGGACTGAATGAATATTTTGCTGACTTTTGATTTGAGGGAGCTTTTTGCTGAAAATCCTAATCGTTTCGAAGAATTTTTCTATAAAAAGAAAACTTTTTGTTTGATTTTTCTAAAAATCTAATCGATGAAAAGGTAAAAATCTTTTTGCTCCAGTTGGCTGAAGAATGTGAGCTGAAAACGGCACTTCGGCAATTTTTCGGGTGAAAAAAATAAATGAAACCGAGGGAAGGGCAGTTCTCCACACGGCTTTGAGGGATTTTTCTGACCAGCCGATTTTTAGTGGATGGAAAAAGATATAAAACCCGATGTGAAAAGTGTTCTTTCTCAGATGAAAATTTTTCGGAAAAGGTGATTTCGGGCGAGCATAGAGGATTTTCGGGAAAGGAAATCACGGATGTAGTGAATATTGGGATTGGTGGTTCGGATTTAGGGCCAGTGATGGTCTGCTCGGCGTTGAAACATTTTAAAACAAGGCTGAATGTGCATTTCGTGTCTAATGTAGACGGAAATCATTTAGCCGAGACAGCTTTAAAAACCCTCAGTCCAGAGACCACACTTTTTCATCATCGCTTCTAAAAACTTTTTACCACTCAGGAAACGATGACCAATGCCCATTCTGCGAAGAATTGGTTCTTAAAAATCTGGCAGCGAGGGAGATGTGGCAAAGCACTGTGGCGCTCTACTAATGTTTTGGAGGTTAAGAAATTTGGAATCGCCGAAGAAAAATATTTTTGAATTTTGGGACTGGGTCGGCGGTCGCTATTCGCTCTGGTCGGCTATCGGTCTAAGTATAGTATTATCAGTTGGTTGATGGTAATTTCGAACAACTTTTAAAAGGAGCAAATGCACAGATATTCATTTCCAAAAAGCAGATTTTTCCGAAAAATGTTCCAGTGCTGATGGCATTACTGGGCATTTGGTACAGAAACTTTTTGATGCAAGTTCGCACGCTGTTCTGCCTTATTCTCAGTATCTTGACCGTTTTCCTGCTTACCTTCAGCAGGGCGATATGGAGAGTAATGGTAAGTCTGTGGATAGAAATGGAGAATTTGTGTATTACGAAACTGGACCGATTATCTGGGAGAGCCAGGGACTAATGGGCAGCATGCCTTCTATCAGCTGATTCATCAGAGAACGGAGCTGATTCCGTCGGATTTTATCGCTTATGCGAAGTCTTGTAATTCGGTTTCTGACCATCAGGAAAAAACTTTTTGGCGAATTTCTTTTGCGCAGACAGAGCTTTTGGCTTTTGGAAAGGACAAAAGAGCAGGTTTTAGATGAATTACAAAAACCAATAAATCTGTTGCTGAAATAGAAAAGCTGGTAAATTATAAGATTTTCCAAGGAAATATTCCGACGAATTCATTTTTATTTAAAGAATTAAACTTTTTCGCTGGGGCAGCTTATCGCTTTGTATGAGCATAAAATATTCGTTCAGGGGAGTGATTTGGAATATTTTTAGTTTTGACCAATTTGGGGTGGAACTCGGAAAAGTCCTCGCAAACAGGATTTTACCCGAACTTACCAATTCTGATAAAAATTTCGTCTCATGATTCTTCTACGAATGGGCTGATAAACTATTATAAAACTAATAAATAGAGTGGAAATTTAATAATTCATTTTTCTGAAAAATTAGTGTAGAAATAAGAATAAAAATGTAATGGAATAAGCATGATGAGTTATGACTAATGAGAGATTAAAAATTGGTTAAAAATATTACAGGGCATCTTTAATAGATTCTTCTAGAGGAAGTAAATATGCATATTTAGGAGATCCACTGAATAGAAAATAACTTCAATATAGAACAGCTTTCTAAAGAAGAGGTTGAGCAGGTTTGGGATGAGAAAAATATGTATGCCTTTAGTACAGGAGAATATGTACCAGATAATGGCGATATGGAATGTATACGAGATATGGATAAGGTAGATGCTTTGTATGAAAAATAAGAATGAATGTTTTGAAGTTATTAATTTAGGTAAAAAGGGTAAAGAAAAAGACTTTGTTAAATTTAATAAAAATAGAAATAGCGCCTGTTTTTATCCAGAATTCAAAGGAACATGCAGAATTTGAAAGTGATTCTGAAATATATTATCCGTATTGGGTTCCTTTGCGTATTTACGGCAAGATGGAAAGCTTTTTCCTCCAAAACAAGATGAAAGACCAACTTTTTGAGAGAGTATCTAAGTCCAAATCCTAAAGATAGACCTACTATAGCCGAAATGGATAGGGTGGATTCTGAGTTATCAAATGTTGATTTTAATAGAAATACATGGGGGCAATATTGGGAAGATTGTGAGGCGTATTTTAATAAAAATAACAGATATACACAGATTATCAACAAGGAGTAATTAAATTTAGACTATGTAAGTATGAAGATATAAATACCACTAAACATATCCTTGCTCTTTATAATGACTTGATTTATAAAAATAATTCTTCTGAGGTCAATTATAATATTTTTGGAAATGATGTTAGATACTAACGATTTTCAAAAATAAATGAAACTAAAGATATTGAGGATGTTCTCATTCCGAATCATTATGGACATATGGGAGAGGAGTTTCTCTGTCTAAATCACAGAGAGAAGCATTCGCAAAATCTCAATAGAGAATCATTCAGATATTTTTGCGATTAATGGTCCTCCTGGTACAGGAAAAACGACGATTTTACAAAGTTTTATTGCTAATAGTTTAGTTAATGGGGTGTTAAATAATACTCCACCACCTCTCTCATTGTAGGTTGTTCTTCTAATAACCAAGCTATAACCAATATTTTGGATAGTATGAAACTTGAAAAATAAAACCAAAGGATGTATTACAAGAGAGGTGGCTGCCAGGAGTGGATTCGTTTGGGTTGTATCTACGGGAATATCTAAAAATCTAGGGGAGAAGAATTATCAGAGTGCTACGAGTCCATTTTTGCAGAAGGTTTTGTAAAACAAATGGATGAAGGAATAAATATCGAAGATTGTGTAAAAATATGTAATCAATAAATTTGAGAGTATGTAAAGAAACAAAAACTTGAATATGATTTTTCGAAAGAGATCAATATAGAGGGGGTACAAGCTTATTTGAGAGATCTTATAGAAGAGTGTAAAGGGGAGATAGATGACTATATACATGTAGCGCTATTGGAGTATGATATTCCAGCTCTTTTGAAAAAGAATAATTTTAATAATGAAGATGAGTTGTATTGCAATATTGAAGAAGTTCAGCAGAGTATTCAGCAGGCAAAAGTACTCATTAATTGTTTAGAAAAATATAAAAACTTTTGGAAGAGAAGTATCAAAGTTTCCCTTTTTACATAAAAATATCTTCCTTTTTCTAATTTTAGAAGAATTAAGGAGAATGCATATAAATTGATACTTAAAGAGCATCTGGAGTTGTATTCTCCACAAATAAAAATTTTATAATTATTTTGAAGTACAATCCGCTACTGATGAGATAGTTTTAGGTACACAAAAACAACTAAAACATTTAGAAAAATACACTTGTGCAATTAGAAAATATATTAGAGAGTGTAAAAGACATCAAAATTATACATCAAAATTACAATTGTGGGATAAGGAATATCAACGCAAATGGGATAATTTAATAGAAAAACAAAGGATGAATATCAAGGACTAAACTGTATTGAAGATATGGCAGTGAAGTTAGATATTTCTTTAAGACATAAATTATTCTGGTTGTGTGTTCATTATAGGAGGTTGAGTTTATAAAGGAGCAGTCTGATAATAAAAGATACAACAGTTAACAAAAACAGAAAGGGGAAAAATAGATATAAAGTAAAACTTCAAAGAATAGCAAAATTAACACCTCTTTTTTATTTCTACTTTTTCATACACTTCCCTAAATATTGTTCTTATTACTCAGCTTCTGAAGGAAATGTTTTTATAATGATCTCTTCGATTTCATGATTGTGGATGAAGCAGGACAGGTTTCGCCAGAAGTCGCTATTCCATCTTTTGTATTTACAAAAACTTCTTGTGGTAGGAGATATACATCAGATAGAACCTATTTGGGGAGTGTCTAAATCCATTGACTATAAAAATGCTGAAAAATACCATATAATAGAGTCGGAAGAGCAGTTTAGATCTTTGAGGGATTGTGGATATTTAGCATCTAGTGGAAGTGTGATGAAATTAGCTTTGTACAAGTCTCATTTCACTTATCAAACTAAGAATGGAGAGATTAAGGATGGAGTGCTGCTCAGCGAACATAGAAGATGTATAGACCCAATTATTCATTATTCCAATAAGTATGTGTATCAAAAATAGCCTGATTCTTAGAGGAGGAAAGTCTCATATGAAATCTCATAATCTTCCTAGTATAGGATATCTACATATTAATGGATTTTGTGAGAAGTACAATTCTAGTAATAGAAATATTGCTGAAGCGAATACAATTATCTTGTGGTTAAAGGACCAAAAAGAAAAACTTGAAAAGGCTTATGGTAAAGATTTACAGGATATTGTTGCGATAATTACTCCATATTCAGCTCAAAGAGATTATATAAAGAATCTGATTAAAAGTCAATTTGTCTCAAGAGTTATCTAACTCTATGACTGTGGGAACCGTGCATGCCTTACAGGGAGCAGAGAAACCAATTATATTGTTTTCTCCTACTGATTCAGATCCTAATAGACCTTTGTTTATGAATTATGGAGGGAAACATAATATGTTGAATGTAGCATTAACCAGAGCTAAACATTCCTTTTTGGTATTTGGTAATATGGTTATTTTTAAACAAGGACAAAATACGCCATCGTCTAATTTAGCAGAGCTTTTTATATACTTATCCAGATAGTTCTTTGGATGATACTATTGTATATACAAAAAATACTTTGTTACAGATGATAAAGATAAAGTAAACCATTTGACTACGCTGGAAGAACATAGGAATGCCTCTGAAGAAGTGTTTTAAAATTGCTACCAATGAGATCATCATTAGTTCACCATTTATTTTCCATAAATGCTATAAATGAAGATGGTATTTCAGATCTTATAAAAAGAAACATCCAGTAAAGGAGTAAAAAGTTACTATACTTACAGATGAGTATTTAGATAAAGTAAATGGAAAGCTAAAACCTCAATCCGAAGAAGGAAGAAAATTACTAAAAAGATTCTGGTGCGAAATTGATTATTTATAAAGGAATACATAATAAGACAATCTGTGTGGACGATAGATTACTTATCGAAGGCTCTTTCAATTGGCTTTCTGCATCCAGAGATGAAAAATAGTAAATACGCAAGAAAAGAAACATCTTTGGTTTTGCAAGGTGTTAATGTTCCGTCTAAAAGTCGATAAGATAAAAACAAATGTTTAATTTATAAAGGTCTAAAAAACAAAAAAAGAGTTATCAGATGATAACTCTTTTTGCTGCCTTTGCTGGGCTCGAACCAGCGACCCTCTGATTAACAGTCAGATGCTCTAACCGACTGAGCTAAAAAGGCGTTTTTGTTCATTTTTAGTGATGCAAATATAGAACATTTTTTTATATCCACCAAATTTTTTTATGAAAACTTTTTGTAATTATTTTTCTAAAAAATTTGTCCATGAATTAACTTAACAATGTCATTTCCAAAGATTAACACCATTAAAGATAATAGGAAAATAACTCCGGCCATTTGTGCATATTCTAACACTTTTTCTGAGAAGCAGGCTTCCTGTGATCATTTTCCCAAAGCGTAAATACCACATGTCCGCCATCAAGCCCAGGGATAGGAAGCAGGTTTAGGAAATGCTAACCAAACGGAAAACATAGCCGTAAAACTCCAGAAGAAAGTCCAGTCAATTGCATAATTTCCAGCAGTGTCTTGACTTACATGCATCTGATTAACAATTGCAATAGGTCCTCCCTACTTTTTTTATAGCCTTTCACTGTTTTATTAAACACAAGTTTAAATTGTTTTTATTTGGTAGTGTCAGTTCCTCTATGGAGCGTATGAAACCTCTTGATACAGCTTCTATTGCGGTAAAGTCCTTTTTGTTAGAAAGTTTCTGCCAACAGAGATGCCTATCGTTCCTTCTTTTCGATACAGGAAGTTTTAAATCTACCGTATTACCAGCTCTTTCTACTTGAACCAAAGCTTCCTGTCCTGCGTGTTTTGATAATGCAGAAGGCAGTTCATCGTAAAAAGTAATATTTTTATCGTTGATTTTTAGTATTTTTATCTCCTTTTTGTAATCCTGCATCTGTTGCTGTTTTAGCTATCACAGTATCTACTATGGGTTCTATTCTCGGAACAAAGGGAATCCCTTTTGGTGTATCTTCTTGAAATACCATAGCTTTGCCTTCGTCATTGGTGTCAAAAGTACTTCTTTTCCGCCCCTTAGCACAGTAATATGATCGCTTAATAAAACATCCAGAGATAGTTTTTCTAAATTTTTCTGTTCTTTTTCCATCTACTTTTTAGGATTTTTATCTCCATCTTGGAATCCCATTTTCTTGGCTGATTCACCATAAGTAATTGTTACATTTTTATCAGGATTAAAAATCATTTCCCCATTAAAAATAGGGAAAGACAAGAATAAATTATCCAAGCCAAAAAGAAATTGACAGTAACTCCACTAAAGCATGATGATAAGTCTCTGCCAAGCTGGTTTTGCTACGGAATTCCCAAGGTTCAGCAGGTTTTTCAGCTGTTCTGTATCCATGCTTTCATCCACCATTCCCGCTATCTTTTTACATAGCCTCCCATAGGCAGCCATCCGATGCCCCATTTTGTGCTCTCTGGGTGCTTTTCTCCAGTCGTCTATCAGGCAGGTTTTTCTGTATTGATAGGAACTTCTTTTTCTCCGTCTACCTCGATAACTTCTGTATCAGACTGATTTTTAGAGAAAAATTTGTATTGCCATTTTCCGTTGATTTTTTTCATTGAAAATAAAAAAACCAAGGGTCAAAGAATAGGAAAAAATTTTTCTGCTCGGGTCTTGAACCACTTTGCAGGAAGATAATGTCCTAATTCGTGAAGAAATACTAAAAATAGAAATACTTAGAATAAATTGAAATATTTTTAATGCTAATTCCATCAAATTTAAAAATTAAAATCGTGCAAAAGGTAATAAAAACATTATTAAATATTTTTGGATTTAAAAATAAAAATGATAGATTTACGAATAAAAATCAGAAAAATATGAAAAATAACAGCGTTAAATCTGGATATTCAATGGAAATCTCCAAAGGGAAAACATCAATATCATTGAAGAAAAAAATTAAAAAGACGAACAGGCGGATATATTTCTCCTTCCAGAGATGTTTGCTACAGGGATTTTGTGTTGATACGGAAGAGGTAGCAGATAGCAAAAGGCGAGATACTCTAGCGTGGATGAAGCATTTCGCGGAGAAGAAAAATCAGCAGTGGCAGGGAAGTGTTTCGGTGAAGGAAAATGGACAGATGTATAATCGGTTTTATTTTCGTGGAACCATCTGGGAAAAGTCCATCAATACGACAAACAAACACCTATTTTCTTTTTGGTGGAGAGGATAAAATCTATACACCAGGGAAAGGAGCGTGTGTAGTTGATTATAAAGGGAGTTAGGTTTTTGCTTTCTGGTGTGCTATGATTTGAGATTTCCTGTATTTTGCAAGAAATGTGGATAATTATGATGTAATGATAAATGTAGCCAGCTGGGACAGAGTCTCGTATTTTTGGCATGGGAAACGCTTTTGAGAGCTAGAGCTATTGAAAATCAGTCGTTTGTATTTGGAGTTAATAGAATAGGGAAAAGATGGTTCTGGGGCTCAATTATCCAGAGAGCACGCATTGTTTCTATGCCGATGGGTACAGAAATATCTGAGAAAAAATGGAGATATAGTATCAGCGAATGTAGATTTGGAGAAACTAAATTCTTTTAGGCAGAAATTTAAGGTCCTTTTTGGACAGAGATGAATTTGAATTAAAATAGAAAAATGGAGCTTTATAACGGCTCCATTTTTATATAAATAAAAATAATTTCTTAAAAATCCTCGTCAGAATCTATTGTGAAAAGAACAGGGATTTGAAGTCTTTGTCATGTTTTTCAGAAATTACATCTTCTCCTTTTTGTTCGATGATGAAATCTTTTAGTTTCATTGAAACATTTCTAAGAAACCTTTGAAATCTTCTTTGTAAAGATAGATTTTTGTGTTTTTCAAAAAGTTGCTTCACCACTTTCATTAAAAATTCTTTTCTACTTTCTGTGATAGTAAGGTAGTAATCGCCTGCTTTTTGTTTCTCTCACATCAAAGAAATAAGTTCTCCTTCCTGCTTTTAACACCTTTGTAAAAATTTCATTTTCTTGGCGTTCTTTGTAATCACTCATTTTTATTGTTATTTTAATAATGCTCAACAAATTTAAGATAATTTTTAAAACTCTGATAGAAAAAAATCAAAAACTATCAAAAATCATATATTTGGATATAGGTTTATGACTGCTCGTCACAGTTTCTCTGTGGGTGATGATGATGGCAGTGCAGTTGGCTGCTTCTTTTCTCTATATTGGTCAGAATGTTTTGTTCGGTTTTTGATGTCCAGAGCCGATAGGCAGTCATCAAAAATCACGATTTGAGGCTGTTTGATAAGGGCTCTGGCGATGCAGATTCTCTGTTTCTGCCCGCCTGAAAGCATCACGCCTCGTTCTCCTACCACGGTCTGATATTTGTCTCTGAAGAGCATCACATCATTATGAATGTCCGCTATTTTTCGCGAATTTTTCTATCAGTTCAGGCGTAGGATTATCTATCGCAAAGCCGATGTTATTCTCTATCGTGTCGGAGAAAAAGATAACTTTCCTGCGGAATGTAGCCGATGAAATTTTCGGTAAAGTTCAGATTGTGCTCTTTTTAGGTTTTTGCCGTCTATCAGTATTTCTCCTTCATCTGGGTCTATCAGTCTGCAAAAGAAGAAGAGCGATGGTAGATTTCCACTTCCTGTTTTTTTCCTGTGATGGTGATGAAATTCTCCCGCATTTACTTTAAAACTTAAATTCTCTACAGCTTTGATGCCTGTATTAGGATAGGTGTAGCTCACATTTCGGAACTCTATATCGCCTTTGATTTCGTAAATATCATGATTGGTATTTACGATATCAGAATGAATATTCATAAATTCATTTATCCTCTGCATGGAGGCTTCTGCCCGCTGGTTGATAGAAAGTCACCCATCCCACAGTACTGAACGGAATCACCATCGCATTGGCATACATGAAGAAATTAGCAATCATACCGATGTTGATTTCTCCATCAATGTATTTCTGTCCACCGATGAATAAAAATAGCGATATCCAAAAATTCCCACAATCAGAAATCATAGAAGTGTAGAAAAATTTCTCATACTTGGCTAAATCTACCGATCTGTTTTGGTAGCTTTTTTTATTTTTCATCGTATTTGTCTTGGACATATTTTTCTTTGTTAAAAGAATTTCACCACTCTAATTCCCGAAAAACTATCCTGCACGAAAGTAGAAATCGCAGACTGGCTCTCCTGTACCAGCTTTTGATTTTTCCCTACAATTCCGCTCACTTTATACACAGAAAGAGAAAAATATAGGAAGCTAGATATGAGGATAACGAGCGTCATCTCCAAATCAGTCCTTATCATATAAAAAACTGGTAATCATCAGTAAGATGATGAGGTTCGCTACATACATCACGCCAGAGCCGAGATACATTCTAATGGCGATAATGTCTTCACTGAGAGGGCGGTTCATAAGGTCGCCTATGCTTGTCTTTTTGAAATTTGTAAGGGAAAGGCTTTTGGTAGTGTTGGTAGATTTCGTTTTTAGTTCGTATTCTATATTCCTTGATGTTACTATGATGGTCTGTCTCATCATGAACCGAAAAACTCCTGCAATGATGGATGAGCCTATGATGACCCTCCATTGATAAGAAGTGTTTTTATAATGAGTATCGCTGTCGGTGTTTTACTGCTCAAAACCTGCTGTATAGCATCTATGGTATCTCCCAGATACTGTATCCAGAAGATATTGAAAAATTACTAAGAAAAAAATAAATAAAACTCTAACGAAAGCATATTTCTATGTTTCCAAAAATAGGGATTGAAAGGGATTTTTAGTGCTTTCATATTTTTTACATATTGGTAGGGAGGATAATCATAAATGTAGTTCCTTTTCCTTCTTTGGAGCGGATGGAGATTTCTCCTTATAGTCTTCTATCATTCTTTTTACCATTGCCAGCCCGAGGCCTGTTCCACTAGATTTGGTGGTAAAATTAGGCTCAAAGATTTTTCTAATTTGTCCTCAGAGTTCCATTTCAGTTATCCTCTATGGTTAGGCTTATTTTTGTTTAAAAGTTCTAGATTGATTTTGATGAAAAAGTCTTGTTTCTCATTTTTTTGCCTGCTGAGCATTTAGGATGAGGTTGGTCATTATCCTTTGGAAGAAAGATTTGTCAAAGTTTGATGAGAACATTATTCTGTTTAGAGTGAAATATGATTTCGTTCTTATCATCAAAAATCCTAATGAGGATGAAAATCTCATTGTTTATATTGATTACCTCATTCTTTTTCGGGCAGTTTTGTAAATTCCGAAAAAAGCTCCTACCACTTGCCATCAGGTCTATTTGGTCCACCATGGAGGAGCAGAGTTTTTACTCTATCATCTATATCAGGGTCGTTTTTATCAAATTTCCTTTCAAAATTTTGGATGAGGGAGTTTCATGGGCAGTCAGTGGGTTTTTGATTTCATGCGCCACTTGTTTCGCCATTTCGCGCCATGCCGAGTTCTTTTCTCTTTGAAGAATAATAGTGTTCCTCTATCATCCGTATAGTTCGGTTATAGGAATTGATGAGCGGAGTGAACTCATCATCGTTATAATATCGGATGGGTTTTCAGCTCTTCATTAAGGTCTATTTGTGTGATTTTTGTGTGAAATTTTTCTGATGTTTTTCGTCAGCTCATCGGAAATTCTCCAGCTTAGCCATATCCCAAGCATGATGATAATGATGTTTGCTGTGACCATGATTTGGATATACTGGTTAAAGGTATTCTAGGCGGGTGTTATCACTATGATAAAAGGAAAAAACAATAGCGACAGGCTCCAGCATATTGTTCAGAGCTGGAATATAAGAGGCGGTCAGATTATCCTCATCATCTTTTATGTATTCTATGGAGTCAAATCTATTTCCTTTTTAGGATTTTTTTAGGACTTCTTCTGGGATTTCCTGTGGAGAAACTTGGCTTTTATCTTTGTTGGAAAGTAAAGAATTTCCCTTGTAGATTATAGATGATGATATCCTGCTTGTTGATATCGGAATTTCTAAAGTTTTTCTCCAAAGATGGGTTTTAATGTTTTCTTCGGTCACAGTCATGTGGCTCACGGCATGAGTCCAGTGAAGACATTAGTATTTCTACCGTTTGGCGTAGTCTTTCTTTGTTTTGGGTTTCGGTATTTTTGAAAAACGAGATAGGAGATTACCGTTACACCTATGATACTCAGTAGGGTAACCAGCATAAATCGAAGAAGATTCTCGTTCGTATGTTTCCTTTGATGATGGAGCTCATGGGCTATTTTTTTCATAAGTTTTTGCTACATATTTCCCAATGATGTCAAATTCAGATTCACTCTGCTGCCGATTTCTAAATTCTTTCAAATTAGTATGTTCCCAAGTGTAAGGAATTATCGCCACCGAAAACTCATTTTTCTCCACTGTGGGCTACAGTCAGGCTAGAGTGCCATCTACGGTGATAGACCCTTGTGGAACAGTAGTAAATCCATCTTTCTCGGTGTATGCTATCGTGATGTAGTGGCTGCCGTTTAGGTTTTCTATGGATTTTATTGTCCCTGTTTGGTCTACATGTCCCTGTACGATATGTCCGTCAGTCTGCCGTTCATCAGCACGCATCTTTCCAGATTTACCTTTCTGTGCCTATTTTCCAGCTTCCCAGATTGGTTTTTCCAAAGTTTCTTGTATCGCGGTTACGCCATATCGCTGATTTTCAATTTTTCTATGGTCAGGCAGCAGCCGTTATGAGAAAGACTTTGGTCTATTTTTAGTTCATCTGTAAAAGGACAGCTCATCGTAAAATGAACACTTGTTCCCTTAGCTTCTATATTTTCTACTGTGCAGTGGCTTCTACTATTCCTGTAAACATAAATTTAAAGTATTTTTTTGAATAAATCTGTTTTTCTTCTCAAAAATTAAACTAATTTTGCTCTTTTAAGACCCAAAGTTAAGCAAAATGGAATTTAAACATAAAAAATAAAGTAGGAATTTCTATCGGTGACTATAATGGAATAGGTCCAGAAATCATCCTTAAAACATTGAAGACAAGAGCATGCTGGATTTTCACGCCTGTGATTTTTGGTTCAGGGAAGCTCTTTTCTTTTCAGAAAAATGTATTCAAACTGCAGTTTAATTTTAACTATATCCTCCACGCTTCCGAGGCGGTAGATGGACAGATAAACATTGTCAATCTTCGTAAAGATGAAATGGAGGTGAAAGTTCAGTACGCCCACAGAGGAATCCACCAAACTGGCGATAGACTCGCTAGAAGCTGCGACAAATGCCCTGATGAAGGGTGATGTAGATGTGCTGGTAACTGCGCCTATCAACAAGGATGAAATGATAAAACACGGTTTTCCCGTACACAGGGGCATACCGAGTATTTGGAGAAAAAAATTTCGCAGCCAAAAGGATTGATGTTTTTGGTAACAGAGGATTTAAAAGTAGCGGTTTCTACCCATCATATTCCACTAGCGAAAGTAGCAGAAACGATTACGAAACAAAGAATAATAGACCAAGTGAAAACAGATGAACAACTGTCTGAAACTGGATTTCTCCATCGAAGACCAAAAATCGCAGTTCTTGGGCTGAATCCACACTCAGGGCGACAGCGGAACGATAGGAATGGAGGAAGAAACCATAGAACCAGCCATAAAGGAATTGTTTGATCAAGGTTTTTATGGCTTTTGGGCCTATATCCAGCGGATAGTTTCTTCCAACCAGAAAAAAATACAAGCATTTTGATGGAGTGTTAGCGATGTATCATGACCAAGGTCTTACTCCGTTTAAGACCATCGCATACGAAAACGGAGTGAACTACACAGCAGGGAATGCCGCTCATTAGAACATCGCCAGACCATGGAACGGCTTATGATATCGCAGGGAAGGGGCGTTGCGGATGCTCATTCCTTTGAGGAGGCTGTTTTTCACAGCGATAAAGATTTTCAAAAATAGAGTAGAAAATTTGGAGCCTCATCGCTCATAAATTAGAAATAAAAAAAGCCGCTCAGAATGTAGAAGATGAGGATCTTCCAGAAGGAAGAATAAAAAAGCACCTGAAATCCAGGTGCTTTTTCTTTTTATTATTTTTTTACTCGTTTTATTTTATTGGCGTTTTTCTTTTCTTCCTCTTTCCTGCGTTTGTTTTCCGCTTGGTCATAGAGGGCGGTATCTGTTTCGTAGATGATTTCTACATTTTTCAGGCGAGTCAAGAATATATCCCTCCATTTCCGTGGGCGGTCTTTGGTGTTCCAGTTAAACTCTGGGAATTTCCGCTTCTCTGGAGCTATTTTGCTCATAGGATATATGTCCGTATTTGCGCCGATGTTACATGCTACGATGTGTAGTTTTTTGTTCCTCGAAAAAGCGCCTCAATTTCTCCACATGATGAAAGTGAAATGCCTAGTCTGTCCATGTTTTTTTGTCTTTTGCGTTTTTGGCTTTCTACATAGTTGATAGCCTGTGCGTTTTCAGTTACTTTTTATCAGATGAATATTGATTGTTTTTGTAGTAGGCTATCATCTGTTTGCCTTTCACTTGGTTAAATTCATCTTTTAGATTGATGGAATCTACCTTACTGATTGCTAGTGCGTTTCCGATTACTTTTAAAGAGTCTATGCTTTCGTTTTGTGTGTTGAGAGTAAGCCTTGATAACATCGCCTGTCACTTGTCGTTCGCCTGTCCAGAAAATAGGTTTTCTGATGAGGTGAAAGCTCTCCGTCAGTTTCATTAAAACTGAGTGAATCAGCTCTTGCCTGCGCATTAGATTTGAACATTCTGGCTTTTATGGTAGGCTTTTAGGGAAACTTTTTCATTCTGGTGGAATCAGCTTTTTGGTAAGCGATGATTCTTTCGGCAGAGAAAAAAATAGTGAATCGTTTTTAAAGATTTTTCACAGCATAAGGGCTTCCCTGTAATCATCGCAGAATCTTTTATTTTCAAATATCTCGCCATAAGACCCTCTTACAAAGCGGTTTTCCCGTGGGTCGTCAAGCAGTACATTTCCTTTCGCAGTTCCGAAGCCTGTGTTTTGGTTGTAATACATGGCATCGCCTTTCAGGGTTTTTTCCATTGTAGTAGATTCGTGAATTTTTTTGCTGAGATAGACCTCCTTGCTGTTCATTTTATAGTGTCCTTTCTCTGTGTATACTGAGTTGGAAGGATTACTTTTGTTGATAATCGTAGTAGGGCCGTAGAACTCTGCGGTATTGGTGTTTTTAGTTTTGCTTGATTTTTAGTTCCTTGCACTTGGTATTGGCTGTTGTCTATGTTTACATTTCCTGTGACATCTACCACTCGGCTGGTGATGTTGTAGGTGGCAGTTTTAGTTCTGATGGTGTTGCTGCCATTGTAGATTAGTTTCCTCCCGTGTTGAAATAGGCCGTGTTTGGGGAATTCGGTCATAGTAGAGAATATCCGTTTTTTTATGGTCTGTTTAGGGTCTGTGAGGACTACATTTTTCCTTGCGATTCCACGCTGGGGAGTTGCCGTCATACTGGATTTCTCCTGCGGTGATTAGGGTTGCCGTCAGAGGTCTGCAGCTGGGTGTTTCCTATTGCCTTGGCGAAGTTTCGCTTCGGAATAGAAAATCACGGTGTCGGCTTTTTAGTGTAGAGCCTTTATGTTCTAGATGCACATTTCCTGTCATGAAGGTATTTTCCATCGAACAAATCTTGCCTTTTTCTGGGTAAGGTCTGCATGGATGATTCTTACCTTTACAGGTTCATCTTTTTCCTTCTTGTTTTTGCTCAAAAAGGGTCTTTTTCAAATTGCCATTTATGGAAGTAATCTGCCCAAAGACAAACAAAGTGGACAGCAGGAAAAAAAGATATAAACAGTTTTTGTCATAAATAGGGTGTTTTTATGGAGTGGTCTCCTTCTTGTGTCCGTAGAAATAGAGGCGTGTGAGCTGTCTATGGATACACCGAGCGCTTTCTATGGATTCCTTTATCGCTTGGATTCTTGGGTCACAAAAACTCTATGATTTCCTCTATTTCTTTCTGCGAACTATCTTTGTAAAGAACGATGTGGTCGTGCTGGCGGTCAAAAATAGGATTTTTCATAGGTGGAACTTTCGCCGAACTGATGTTTTCTGACCAGCCCGGCATCTAGAAAAACCTCTATCGTGTTGTAGATGGTCGCTTTTACTGATGTGGTATTTTTTTCTGCAGCATTAGTAGATAGAGGGTCATCTACATTAAGTGCTTGTCGTAATTGTATATCTCCTCTAAAATAGTGTATCTCTCAGGGTGTTCCTCAGTCCCTTTTTCTTTCAAGTAATTCCACAGAACCTCCTTGATGGCTTCTATACTTTTACTATTCACTTTGTTTTTCCATAGTGGGCAAATTTTAATTATTTTTTTACGAAGTAACAATTTAATTACATCAAAACCAAATCTCGCCCTTTTTCGTGTTCAATAAAAAACCGCAGAAGGCTCTGCGGTTTTTGCTATTGATTTTTATCGTGCGTTTCCTTTGAAATCTGTTTTTGTAGTAGTTAGATTTTCTCTTGTGCGTTTGGATTTCAGTTTTCCTTTTATAGAAACTTCTATTTCAAGTTCTGTTTGATGGTCAATGTCATTAAACATACTGGTATTCAAAAAGCTTCATCGTCTTTGTGCTTTCTTCCAAGCATCATCGATTGCTTTTTCAAAGTTTCAGCTGTTACTTCTTTGAAAGTCAAACAGCTCATCTTCTAGACGGAATTTCGTCTGCATTAGCCCGATTACATTGATTTCTTTGGTCTCAGCGCTTTCCATCCGTTATGGTTAGAGTGGTAACTGATTTCCCTGAACTCTTCTTTTTGTCCACATTGTCTTGGTAAACGATAGAAATCATAAGATTGTCTGGGTCATCTTTTCTTTTTAATCATTCCCTCCACGCTTGGTCTGCTTATGTGGAATCTCACTTCATCAGTTACTTTTGCATTTCTCCAAGTTTTCCCACTACGCATGTCATACCATTTTTGGGTTTGTGCTGGGTCAGAAAAATAATTTTGTAATCGATGCTTTCTTCTTCTAGAAGCAGCTCTTTGCTGCTTTCTTGTGCTGCACTTACTGCTTCTTGTGCTTTTCTTTTTGCTTTGTCACAAGATTGTAACCCTGAGTAGTGATGCTGCTAAAACACCCGCAGCGATGAATTTTTGTTTTCATTTTTATATAAAGTTTAAAATTTAAATTCTTACAAAGGTCGTGAATTTAGCTAGAAAAAAATAAAAATAAATAAACCGATTTTTGTATAAAAACTTTGATTATTAAATCTTTTAATTCAAAAGATTATCTTTGCAGCGTTTTCTGTGGGAAATTTTAGCGAAAACAAAAAGAATTTAAACCTAACATCTTCCTGATTTTTCAGTCCCACACGCCGCCAATACTGAGAAAGAAAAGGAATACAAAGTGATATTTTTTTATGTCAAAACAAGAAGAGGTTCTTATGAACCAAAATGTGGCTCCAGAGCAGTTTGACTGGGATTCTTTCGAGTCTGGTCTTAACGCTGAGGACAGAAAAGAAAAATGAATTAGAAGAAATCTACAAAGGGTTCTTTGAACGACCTTTTCCGAATCAGATGTGATCATTGGGAAAAGTGGTAAGACTTACAGACAAAGAAGCTATCGTAGATATCAACTTCAAGTCTGAGGGAGTGATTTCTCTCAACGAGATTCCGTTACAACTCTGGCCTAAAAAGTAGGTGATGAAGTAGAGGTAATGGTAGACAAAGAGAAGACAAAACAGGTCAGCTTCAGCTTTCTCACAAAAAGCAAGAACGCTGAAAGCTTGGGATAAAAGTAAATGAATACCACCAGTCTGGTGAAATCGTAAATGGTTTCGTGAAGTCTAGAACAAAAGGTGGTATGATCGTAGATGTTTTCGGTATCGAAGCATTCTTACCAGGTTCTCAGATCGATGTGAAGCCTATCAAAGACTACGACCAGTTCGTAGGAAAAAAACGATGGAGTTCAAAGTAGTGAAAATCAATCCCAGAGTTCAAAAAAATGTGGTAGTTTCTCACAAAGCTCTTATCGAGGCTGATATCGAAGGACAGAAAAAGAAATCATTTCTCAATTAGAGAAAGGACAAGTTCTAGAAGGAACTGTTAAAAAAACATTACTTCTTACGGGTATTCATCGACCTTGGTGGTGTAGATGGACTTATCCACATCACAGACCTTTCTTGGTCAAGAGTAAACCACCCATCAGAATTCCTTTCTGAAGGACAAACTGTAAAAGTGGTAATCCTTGATTTCGATGATGAGAAAAACAAGAATTCAGCTTAGTATGAAACAGCTAGAACCACATCCGTGGGAAGCTCTTTCTGCTGACTTGAAAGTAGGAGACAAAGTAAAAAGGAAAAGTAGTAGTTCTTGCTGACTACGGTGCATTTGTAGAAATCGCTCCAGGTGTGGAAGGACTTATCCATGTTTCTGAAATGTCTTGGTCTACTCACCTTAGAAGTGCAGGAGATTTCGTGAAAATTGGTGATGAGGTAGAAGCTGTAGTTCTTACTTTGGATAAAGATGAAAAGAAAAAAATTTCATTGGGTATCAAAGCAATTGACTCCAGATCCATGGGCTGATATCCAGTCTAAATATCCAGTAGGTTCTAAGCACAGGGAACTGTTAGAAACTTTACTAACTTCGGTGTGTTTGTAGAATTGGAAGAAGGAATGAGACGGACTTATCTACATCTCTGATCTTTCTTGGACTAAGAAAATCAAGCATCCATCTGAGTTCTGCGCTGTAGGTGACAAACTAGATGTAGTAGTTCTAGAACTTGATACAGAAGCTAGAAGACTTTCTCTTGGACACAAACAATTGACTGAAAACCCTTGGGATAAATACGAATCTAAATACGCTGAAGGAACTGTACATACAGGAACTGCAGTAGATGTTTTTCGATAAAGGAGCTCAAGTTCAGTTCGAAGATGCAGAAGTAGAAGCATTCTGCCCTTCAAGATTGTTAGAAAAAAAGAAGATGGTTCTAAAAATCAAGAAAGGAGAAGAAAGCTCAGTTTCAAAGTAATCGAGTTCAACAAAAGAATTCAAGAGAGTAGTAGTTTCTCACACTGGTCTTTTTCAGAGATGAAGAAAAAGAAAAAAATGTAAAAGAAGCTGCAGCTAAATCTTCTTCAAAGTGAAGAAAAGAAACAACTCTTGGAGATATTGATGCTCTTGCAGAATTGAAAAGAAAATGGACGGAGGTAAATAATCCATCCCATTTCTAAATACAAAAAATCCACTGCTGTTTAGCAAGCGGGATTTTATTACTCCTTTATAAAAGAATATTACTCTAAAAATTTCTTGTAATTCCAGCCAGCGCATTTCGTGGGCTTCTAATTGTAGTGGTTTCTTCCAGCTTCTGCGACAGTTCAGAAATAATGTTGTAGTCCGTTTCGTTATTCAGTTTTTCTAAAATTTTCATCTTGTTTTTCTTTTAAAACAGGCATTTCTTTTTCTATGTTTTTCCAATTCCTTTTTGCTCCTTGAAGCTCAGTTTTCCTTTTTGGAATTGGTATTTTTAGTTTTGTTTTTCTTCTGTCGGCTTTGGTAGGTTCACTTTTCTTGGTATTTTTGTTTTGTGCTTGTAGGTCTCTGTATTCAGTGAAAGAACCAATGAAATCCTTGATTTTTCCTTCGCCTTCGAAGACTAATAAATGGTCTACAATTTTATCCATAAAATACCTGTCGTGCAGAAACAATGATGAGACAGCCCTGAAACTGCGCAAGGAAACTCTCCAGCACGGTAAGTGTAGGGCAGGTCTAAATCATTAGTCGGCTCGTCAAAGATGAGGAAAATTTGGGGTTTTGGAAGAGTACAGAAATCAGATATAGTCTTCTTCTTTTCGCCGCCGCTTAGGTTAGAAATGAGTGGTGTATTGTGTCTGTTCATTGAAAAAGGAACATCTTTTAAAAACTGTGATGCCGAGATGCTTTTTCCCATTTGCGAGAGGATAATATTCAGCGATGTCTTTCATGAAATCTATCACTCGCTGGTCTTCCTTGTAGGTGAGTCCTTTTTGTGAAAAATACCCGAATTTGATGGTTTCTCCTACTTCTATTTCTCCGCTGTCGTAGGTTTCCAGACCTTGGATGATGTTCAGCAGGGTAGATTTTCCTACGCCGTTCTTTTCCTATGATGCCTACTTTTTCGCCTCGCTGAAACTGATAGCTGAAATTATCCAAGATGATTTTATCACCAAATTTTTTATTGATGTTTCTCAGCTCTAAAAATCTTTTTCCCAGCCTTTTCATCCCAAAAATTCAGTTCTAATTCCTGCTTTTCTGGTGTCCATTTTGGCAGTTTTCTCCGTTTCGTAGAAAGCTTCTATACGGCTTTTTAGATCTTGGTGGTTCTGGCTTTTCGGCTGTCTGCGCATCCATTCCAGTTCCTTTCGGTAGAGGTTGTTGGCTTTGTCTATGGTGGCGTTTAGATTGTCTTCTCTTATGCTTTTTGTTTTTCCAAATATTGGGCATAGGCGCCATGATGGACATAGAGTTTTTATCTTCTATTTCCCAAATGATATCACACACACTATCTAGGAAATATCGGTCGTGCGTTACAAGAAGCAGGGTAACCATCGCTCTGGATAGGTATTGTTCCAGCCATTCCACCATATCTACATCTAGGTGGTTTGGTAGGCTCGTCCATGATGAGCAGCGTGTGCTTTTGTGTTCCACTCTCGTTTCTATCAGTAGTTTTGGCGAGGGCTACGCGTTTTTATCTGTCCACCAGAGAGGTTGTCCATTTTGGCGTTTAGGTCAGTTATTTTTTCAGCTGGGAGAGATTTGTTTCATTTCGTTTTCCAATCCCCATGCTTTTTGGTTTTCCATTTCTATAAACGCCTGCTCCATAGAATTCTGAATCATCAGAAGTCAGTGACTTTTTAGTAATTTTTCAGTGCCTGCATAGGCGGAGAATCCAGACTCATGATAAATTCTGTGATGGTCTGTCCGCTCTCAAAGTTTATTTCTTGGTCAAATAAAACCACCTGAATATCTTTATTGATGACCACAGTCCCACTATCTGCAAAAGTCTTTTGCCCATTAGAATATTGAGCAAAGTAGTTTTTCCGCTTCCGTTTTTAGCAACGATGGCGATTTTGTCCCTTCATTGATATTAAAAAGAAATATCCTCAAATAAAGTAACGATGCCATAAGTTTTTGGTAAGATTTTCTACGCTGATGTAATTCATTTCCCTGAAAAAGTTAATTTTTAAAGTCTACTTCACCTATTTTCACTTGCCAAATATCGGAAAAAAATAGAGCATAATAGAAAGTGAAATCATTCTAAAAATGAAAAATAAATGTATTAATATAGTTTGGTAATCAGTGAGTTTTTATCGTGATGGAAAAAATATCTATCAATATTTTGATTAAATAAAAAAACTTTTTACTACTTTTTGCACCATTCAAAAAAATGGTTCCGTGGCCGAGCGGCTAGGGCAGTGGTCTGCAAAACCATCTACAGCGGTTCAGAATCCGCTCGGAACCTCAATGATAGCTCTAAGGATTTTTCCTTGGAGCTATTTATTTTAATAAAAATTAAGCTTCCTTAAAAAAATGATTTTTATCATGTAATCAAATACAATATTTTCATAAAAACCGTCAGTTATATCTCTAATGGTTAAAAGAAACAGTCAAAAGACAAGAGGCTTCTTTATATTTAAAAACTAAAGCAATTAAAATTTCAATTTATAACATTATGAGAAAAGATTCTTTTATGTGGAGCTCTTTTTAGCTCTAGCTGCGTGTTCAAGAGATGAGAAGTTCAAATTTCAGATTCTAAACCCAAGCTCATTGGGATTATGAAAATCTAATTGGCATAATCAAGGGTATTCTGAGTGTGCGGGATTGGTTCAGTCGCCCATTGACATTGTAACTACTGACGACTACAAAGGCTACACTTCCTGCAATTACTTTTAATTATTCATCATTTTTCCTGCTGAAGGCTGTGAACAATGGGCATACTGTACAGATTAATACAGATGGAAGATAGCAGCATCACCTATAACAGTGTTGCCTATAAACTTAAGCAATTCCATTATCATGGACATAGTGAGCACTCTGTAGATGGGCAGTTCTCTCCACTTGAAGTGCATTTTCGTTCACCAAAACGAAACTACGGGGAGCTATCGTTATTTTAGGATTATTGATTAAAGGAGGAGGAGCGGATAATGCTCAGTTTGCTCAGTATATCAATTCATTCCCAGTGTTAAAGAAATCAGAAGTTACTACGACTAATACAATAGATCCTTTTGGCAATGCTTCCTAGTAACAAAAAATATTATAACTACACGGGATCACTTTACAACTCCACCATGTTCACAAGGGATGAACTGGATAGTGTTCAAAGATGTTGTTACAATTTCTGATGCACAGCTTAAAAAAAGTTCACAGATTTATATAATCATAATTACAGACCAATTCAAAAAACAGGAAGTAGAACTGTCTTCGAGATCTTTGTAATTAGGGAAGAATAAAAAAATCTCAAAGAATTTTCTTTGAGATTTTTTGATTAAATATGAAGACAGAAAAATATATATTTTTCATCTTGATATTCAAAAAAATGATTATATTTGCACACTGAATTGAAAAAAATAGTTTTAAACATAAAAATAATTTAAATCATGGCAAAGGAAACGTTTTAATCGTAGTAAACCGCATTTGAACATTGGTACAATTGGTCACGTTGACCACGGTAAGACTACTTTGACTGCTGCAATATCTAAAGTATTGTCAGACAAAGGTTGGCTGAAAAGAGAGACTTCTCTGCTATTGACTCAGCTCCAGAAGAAAAAGAAAGAGGTATTACAATTAATACTTCACATATTGAATACGAAACAGAAAAACAGACACTACGCTCACGTGGACTGTCCTGGTCACGCCGACTATGTAAAAAACATGGTAACTGGTGCTGCTCAAATGGATGGAGCTATCCTTGTGTGTGCTGCAACTGATGGGCCTATGCCACAAACGAGAGAGCATATCTTGCTTTGTCGTCAGGTAAATGTTCCAAGAATCGTTGTATTCATGAACAAAAGTGGATATGGTTGATGACCCAGAATTGTTAGAATTGGTAGAGCTTGAGTTGAGAGATCTTCTTTCTTCTTACGAGTACGATGGGGATAACTCTCCAGTAATCAAAGGTTCTGCTCTTGGTGCTCTTAATGGTGAGCCTAAGTGGGTTGCTACAGTAGAAGAATTGATGGATGCTGTAGATAACTGGATCGAGCAACCAGTGAGAGATCAAGATAAGCCATTCTTGATGCCGATAGAAGATGTATTCTCTATTACAGGTAGAGGTACTGTAGCTACAGGTAGAATCGAGTCTGGTGTTATCAATACTGGTGATCCAGTTGATATCATCGGTATGGGTGCTGAAAAAATGACTTCTACTGTAACAGGGGGTAGAGATGTTTAGAAAAATCCTTGATAGAGGTGAAGCTGGAGATAATGTTGGTCTATTGTTGAGAGGTATCGAGAAAAACTGATATCAGAAGAGGTATGGTTATCGCTAAACAAGGGATCTGTAACTCCACACAAAAAATTCAAAGCAGAGGTTTATATCCTTTCTAAAGAAGAAGGAGGAAGACATACTCCATTCCACAACAAATATCGTCCTCAGTTCTATGTAAGAACAACGGATGTTACAGGTGAGATCTTCTTGCCAGATGGTGTAGAAATGGTAATGCCTGGTGATAACTTGACTATTACAGTAGAATTGTTACAACCAATCGCTCTTAATGTGGGTCTTAGATTTGCAATCTGAGAAGGTGGTAGAACAGTAGGTGCTGGTCAGGTAACTGAAATTTTTAGACTAATCATTTAGTATAATAAAAGTTTTCCCGGAAGGGAACTTTCAGGAAAACTTTTAAATTTAAAATTAAACTACGGGCATCGTCCAATGGTAGGATACCGGTCTCCAAAACCGTTGATCTGGGTTCGAATCCTAGTGCCCGTGCAAATTTAAACTAAGGTATATTTTTGTTTATTGTGTGATCATAGATGGGATTTCCTTAGTTTTTCTTTATTGAAGATATATTATGAGTTTTATAAGTTTTGTTAAAGATTCTTTTTTTAGAGTTTAGAGAAAAGGGTTGAGTGGTTGAAATGGAAAGAATTTGCAGTCTTCTGCAATTATTGTCGCTGTATCTACATTGGTATTGGCATTATTTACATTTTGGAGTAGATAGTCTTTTTAGTATATCAATCAAGAACTTGTATTCATTATTTATAGGATTTTTTTAACTAAAAATATTTCTCATGGAAGATTTAAAATGGTATGTGCTGAAAAGCCGTTAGCGGTCAGGAAAATAAAGTAAAATCCTATATAGAAACTGAGGTTAGAAGATTAGGGATATGAGTCTTTTGTTACTCAAGTAGTGATTCCTACGGAGAAGGTAGCACTGATGAAAAAATGGAAAAAGGTCTTCAAGGAAAGACCATATTATCCAGGATATCTTATGGTAGAAGCTAATCTAATGGGTGAGATTCCACATATGATTAAGAATATACCAGGTGTGATTTCTTTTTAAGTTTGACAAAGGAGGAGATCCTGTTCCTATGAGACAGACAGAAGTTAATAGGATGCTGGGGAAAATGGATGAACTTTCTGAATTTGCGGTGGATGTAGAGATTCCCTTTTCGTAGTGGGGAGAAAATGTAGAAAGTTATAGATGGACCATTTAATGGATTTAATGGTTCTATTGAAAAAATCCATGAAGATAAGAAGAAATTAGAAGTTAAAGTTAGAATATTTGGAAGGAAACTCCATTGGAACTAAGCTATATGCAAGTAGAAAAACTTTAATTAAAATACAACCACTCTTTTCTAGAGTGGTCTTTTTATTGATATTTAGAATAAAAAAGTAAATTTATTTTTTTGTAGATAAGAAATAAATTTATAATTTTGCAGATCCGTAAATGGAGTTGAAATGTTCAGGTGAGAAGGATATTTCATCTATTCATTTATAGATTTATAAAAATGCTTCACATTTTTATATTTTTAATTTATTTTTAATAAAGAAACATGGCGAGAAAGTCTTTAAAATGGTAAAACTTCAAGTGAAAGGAGGGCAGCAAACCCTTCTCCACCAGTAGGTCCAGCATTGGGTTCTGCAAAGGGGTGAACATTATGGAGTTTTGTAAACAATTCTAATGGAAGAACACAAGATAAAGCCAGGTCAAATCCTTCCTGTAGTAATTACAGTTTATGAGGATAAGTCTTTCGAATTTATCATTAAAACACCTCCAGCAGCGGTTCAGCTTTTAGAGGCGTCTAAGGTAAAAGAAAAGGATCTGGGGAGCCTAACAGAAACAAAGTAGGTTCTGTAACTTGGGAGCAAGTACAAAAAAATAGCTGAAGATAAAATGGCAGATCTTAACTGCTTTACATTAGATTCAGCTTTGAGTATGGTTGCTGGTACAGCAAGATCAATGGGATTAAAAAGTAACAGGAACGAAACCTAACGCTTAAAAATTAAGAATGGCAAAATTAACTAAAAAGCAAAAGGAAGCTGTAGCTAAGCTAGAAAAATAAGGCATATAGCCTTGAAGAAGCTTCAGCCTTAGTAAAAAGAAGTAAATACAGCAAAATTTGATGCTTCTGTAGATATCGCTGTGAGATTAGGTGTAGATCCTCGTAAAGCTAATCAAATGGTAAGAGGGGTAGTTTCTCTTCCTCATGGAACAGGTAAAGATGTTCGTGTATTGGCTTTGGTTACTCCTGATAAAGAGCAGAAGCAAAAGCTGCTGGGTGCTGACCATGTAGGTCTAGATGAGTACTTAGAAAAATCAAAAATGGTTGGACAGATGTAGATGTTATTGTTACTATGCCAGCTGTAATGGGTAAACTAGGTCCATTGGGTAGAGTATTGGGTCCAAGAGGTCTAATGCCAAACCCTAAGTCTGGAACAGTTACTATGGAAGTAGGTAAAGCAGTAGCAGAGGTGAAATCAGGTAAAATTGATTTTCAAAGTGGATAAATATGGTATTGTACATGCAGGTATTGGTAAAGTATCTTTTTGATGCAGATAAGATTAGAGAATGCGCAAGAGCTTATTCAGGCTTTAATCAAATTAAAACCAACTGCAGCAAAAAGGAACTTATGTGAAGAGTATTTACCTTTCTTCTACAATGAGTCCAGGTATTGCTATCGATACTAAATCTGTAAACTAAAAATCTGAAAGACAATGACAAAAGAAGAAAAAAAGTATTAGTAATACAAGAATTAAAAAGAATTGTTACAAGATGCCAAAGTGGTTTTATGTAGCAAATCTTGAAGGAATGAATGCTGCTGCTACTTCAGATTTTTAGAAGACAAGCATTTAAAAAGTAATGTTACATAGAGTTGTAAAAATACATTGCTTCAAAAAAGCGATGGAGCAAGTAGAGGAGTAGATTACTCAGAAATGTTCCCTACATTCAAAGGAAACTCTGCATTGATGGTAGCAGAAGTAGCAAATGCTCCTGCAAAACTTATCAAGAATTTCAGAAAGAATGGAGCATTCCTGCTTTTGAAATCAGCTTATTTGCAAGAAACTTTCTATATTGGTGATGACCAATTAGATACTCTAGCAAACATCAAGTCTAGAGAAGAGATGATCGGAGAAATCATAGGGATTACTTCAATCTCCAATCAGAAACTTGATTTCTGCATTGCAAAACAAACCAGAGGTAGCAGGAAGCTCCTGTGGCAGAAGAACCAAAACAAGAAGAGCCTGCATCTGAAGAAGGAGCAGAGTAATCTTAGGTCTTCACTGAGTAAAAATAGACACTCAATAAAATTTAAATAAATCGTTCAACAATTAAAACATTAAAAAAATGTCAGATTTAAAAATTAGCGGAAACGCTTGTTAACTTAACAGTAAAAGATGTAAATGAATTAGCTACTATTCTTAAAGAAGAGTACGGAATCGAGCCAGCTGCTGCTGCAGTAGTAGTATCTGGTGCTGCTGGTGGAGTGCTGCAGCTGAGGAAAAATCAGAATTTGATGTAATCCTTAAAAATGCAGGTGCTTCTAAATTAGCTGTAGTTAAGTTGAGTTAAAGACTTAACAGGTGCTGGTCTTAAAGAAGCTAAAGACATCGTAGATGGTGCTCCAGCTCCAGTAAAAACAGGAGTTCCAAAAAGACGAAGCAGAAGCTCTTAAAAAGCAATTAGAAGAAGCTGGTGCTGAAGTAGAATTGAAGTAATTATTAAATTACAATAACTAAAAAGCTGTTTCATTTTGAAACAGCTTTTTTTATTACTAGTAAGATTAAGTTTAAAAATATTTAAAAAGTTTTATTTTTAAGGGCTTTGATTATAACTGGAGTTGTAGTTACTACAATCAGCCCAATGATGATGTATTCCAAATGTTTTTCAAATCAATTCCGAACTGGTCGATAAAAAGTTTATCCAAATAATGTCCAGCAAAAATCAGTGAAAAAGACCATAAAAATCCACCTATAATATTATATAAAAAGAATTTTTGCTGTCCATTTTCACTATGCCCGCCACAATGGGAGCGAAGGTTCTAATCATGGGCAAAAAAATCTTGCAATAATAATAGCCATTGCTCCATTTTTCTTCATAAAAATTGTTGTGCTTTCAGCAGATAACTTCTTTTTAAAAGAAAAAGAATCTTTCTTATGATAAAGTTTTTGACCACTTTTTGAGCCAAACCAATAGCCTACTGAATCTCCAAGAATCGCAGCAATGCCGACAGTAGCAGCTAAAATAGCAGTATTGAGAAGGTCACTCCCTGTTTCTCCAAAAAGTTTTCGCTGATAATCGTGGTGGAATAAATTCCAGAAATAAACAATAAACTATCCCCAGGCAAGGAAGAATCCGAAGAACAATCCTGATTCTGCAAATACGATGAGAGCACCAGCCAAAAAAACCGCCCAATTTAATGTAAAATTCAGGGGTTTACTAAATCTTTCCAACTTTCAAAATGTTCCATAAAATCTAATAATCAACAAAAGATAATTTATTTAAGAATATCAGCGATAAAATTTTTATATCGTTAAATCATGAGTTTCGTCACTTTGTCCTTCTGCCATTAGGAAAGATTTTAGGAAAGGAGTGATGTTGCCATTCATCACAGCATCTACATCAGAGGTCTCATAGCCAGAGCGAACATCTTTTACTAATTTGTAAGGATGCATCACATAGTTTCTAATCTGGCTGCCCCATTCTATTTTCATTTTCCTGCTTCTATTTCGTTTCGCGCCTTGTTTCTTTCTTCCAATTCTATTTCGTAAAGCCTTGATTTTAAGAGCTGCATGGCTTTTTCTTTGTTTTGAAGCTGAGAACGGCTTTCAGAGTTTTCGATGATGATTCCCGTAGGGTGGTGGCGAAAGTCGCACAGCAGTTTCTACTTTGTTTACATTTTGTCCTCCTGCACCGCTGGCTCTCATGGTTTCAAAAGTGATGTCGGATGGATTGATATTAATCTCGATAGTGTCATCCACCAAAGGATAAACATAAACGGAAACAAAAGCTGGTATGGCGTTTTCGCGTTGCTGTCAAAAGGAGAAATTCTCACCAAACGATGCACGCCGTTTTTCGCCTTTTTAGATATCCGAAGGCACATTCTCCATCTATTTCTAATGTCACGGTTTTTCACGCCTGCTACATCTCCTTCTTGGAAGTTGAGCTCTCGCACGCTGTATCCCTGCTTTTCTGCCCACATGATGTACATTCTCATCAGCATAGATGCCCAGTCACAGCTCTCCGTTCCACCTGCTCCAGCTGTGATCTGGAGAACGGCAGAAAGCTCATCTCCTTCGCTGGAAAGCATATTTTTGAATTCCAGATTTTCTATTTTTCAAGAAGTTTTGGGAAGATGTCTTCCACTTCTTTTTCGCTGTCTGGGTCTTCTTTGGAAAAACTCTACCAATACTTGTAAATCTTCAAATTCTTTATGGATTTCCTCATATTCTTCCACCCATTTTTTTCTTGGAGCGGAGCTGTTTCAGAAATGCTTCGGCTTCTTTCGGGTTGTCCCAAAATTCTGGCGAAGCAGTTTTTCTCATCATCATTGGATATTTCTACCTTTTTCGCTCTATTTGAAGGTATTTGTATAAATCTTCTATTCGGGTCTGTGCGTCTTTTATTTGCTCGTTACTAATCACAAATTCAAATTTTTACAAAAATAATAGTTTTTGGTGATTTTAGTAATAAAAATTTATTTTCCGTTAAAAGTATTCATCGTATTGGTAATTCCTGCGAAAAACGAAGGACAGGCAGGCATCTGCGAATTTTTCGATTCTTTCTGGGAGTTTTTCTTTTTCTTCCTCGCTCCATTCACCGATGACATAGTCTATCTGCTTTCCCTTTTCAAAATCGGAAGAAATCCCAAATCTCAGGCGGGCGTAGTTCTGGGTTTTTATCATTTCCTGAATGTTTTTCAGACCGTTGTGCCCAGCATCAGAACCCTTTGATTTTAGGCGTAAAGCACTCGAAAGGCAGCGCCAAAATCATCTGTCACGACGAGGATATTTTTCCAAAAGGAATGTTTTCTTTATGCATCCAGAATTTCAGGGCGTTTCAGAGAGATTTCACATAAGTATCTGGTTTTAAAAGAATTATTTTTCTGCCCTTGTATTTTCCTTCGGCTGTCCATCCGTAGTTTGCAGAGCTGAATTTAGCATCTATTTTTTTCGGCAACTCTCTCCACGATTTTAAAACCGATGTTATGCCTTGTATTTTTCGTATTTTTCGCCTTTTGTTTCCTATTCCTAAAAATTAAGTATTTCATTTTAATTTTATTCTATGATGAAAATCAGAACAAAGATATAAATATGTTTTGTATCTTTGAGCGAGAAAATTTAATGATTAAAAAGAAAGGTGTTAGTTTTTATTTTGGTGTTTTGGATGATTTTGAAAGTGTTGAACATCAAGTAAAACTAAAAAGTCTCGCTTTTTGTATATAATTAGTATAGCCATTTTTAGGACTTTGGTGGAAAATAAATTTTTATTTTATGAAAATTAGTTTTATCTATTTTGATGGGCATGTGCCTTTTATCTTGTTCTAGTGATAGGAGTGATGATGGAGTGTAAGTACATCAGTTACACTCCCTATAAAAATGGAAACTATGGATGAGGATGGGGAAAAAGATTTATCATGAGTTTTATATTATAATGGAGAATAAAGATTAATAGAAAGTAATGGAAGATATGAAGAATCAAATGATAAGTTAAAATCTACTATTGTTTATAAGGGAGATAAAATGAGTATCTATTAAAGAAGAGGTGGAGAAATCACAGGTATGAATATAGAGAAGATGGAAAACTACTCTATTCTACAAATATGATCCAGTAACTGGTTGGTACAAGAAACTTATGAGATCTTATAGTTATGCAAGAGTGGAAGTAATTTAGCTAAATCAGAGTTATAAAAGTTAATAATGGTGAGTCTTTTAAATGATACAATAAATAGTACTATTTGTTTATACATTATGGTAATATTTCTAAACGAAAAGGAAAGAAGCTACAACTACTTCATGGGTATGGAAGTACTAATATTACAACAACTATATTTGGTATGATAATAAAAAGACGCCATTTATGTAGGAGTTTGTCTGCATTTGCAGAAGAGGGTACGCTAGTGGGTACTAACAATGTTACTCGTATGGAGCAAACTATAAATGGTACTAAAAATGTAACAATATTTTCTTATAGAGTATAATGCAGATGGCTATCCAACCAAAAGAATAGCAAAGAGCAATCATATACTAGAAGCATACCACCAGAAATGATAGATATCTATATTTTATAATAGATAAAATAAAACCCTCCCCTATTTTTGGGAGGTATACTCTTGCTTAAACCAAAGTTCAAACACGAGGTCAAAGCAGTTCGTACGAGTTTCTTCTTTTGTGGATTAAATCCTTTTTGCAAAGAATGTTTCTGTTTTGGATACAGATGGGAGTTCCATTTGGTATTTTTCAAAGTGAATCTAGAAGAAAGCTGTTTTTCTTTTTACCAGCCTTTATAAAGTTAATCTGTGTATTGCTGAGTTCTTCTATAATCTACTGAAAAACGGAATGTTGCTTTGGATTAAACGAGATAATGCGTTTTTGAAAACCTCTTCTGTTACTTCTGCTCCGTTTTCGCTCCAGATGTAGTCGAGAGAACTGCTGAACATACCAAGAATGATTTTTCATCAAATCTACTATTTTTCTGCAAATTCTTTTCAAAATATTGGTCTTGTTGAAATTTTCTATTATAAAAGGAATCCATTTTCTCTTTAATTTTTGGTAAGCGAAACAAGTCTCCAAAACGGTAAAAAGAGCTTGGAGGGTTTTCACTGAGAAATGTCAGTCATCATGTGTCTTTTTGCATTCCATAGAGACAGTAGACCACATTTTCTGCTGTTGCCCACACGAGATCGCATTTCTTTTTCCTGAGTTTCAAAATCATGATACGAGGCTAGGTTCTGAAATTCATCAATACAAAATAATGAATTTTACGCCCTTGTCTGCTCACTTCGGGTAAATTTAGAATTTCAAGGCTGTGTTTTTAACTTCTTTTCCACAATCAAAGAAGAGCTAAAAATCACTATCAGGCTGTATGCCGATGCTGATTTTAAGATAAGACTGAAAACCTCACAGGCATTATTTGTCCATTCTGCATTTTAGTGGAACTTTGCTTATAGATGACTTCTCAGTAAAAATCTCCAAAATTCATGCTCTAGATTAGCCAATAGGTGACTATTTTACAGTTTTTGTAGTTGGGCTCTTCTTTGTTGATTTCTGCAATCGCCTTGGCAACCAGTGAGATTTCATCTTCTCGGTGAAATGATGATGGTATTTACACCATTGATTAGGTTTTTCAGTTTTTGTAGTTCTTCTTCTCTGTTAGTAAAGCCTGAAGATTAACAATATGACCCAAAAGAAAGTGATAATTCCTCATGAATTATAAAACTTCCATCTTGGTAACTTACTTTAGTAACTTACTCCATTTGGTAAGGCAAAAGATAGTAAATAATTTTTAATATACAATTACAGATATATATTTATTAAAACTAAACACCTCTATATTTAAATGGATTTGTAATCAAAATCAGCACTAAAAATAGAAGGGTGTTTTGCATATATACTTGTACGAGATATTTAGTGTTTTATGTAAAATCATTTTTAAAGGAACTATTTAGGTATTGAAAAATATCCAAAAATGAATATTTAACAAGAGAAGAAAGAAAAGAAAGATATAAAATTATTACAAGAATATGAAAAGGAATTATCAAGATGAAATAAGTATTGATGAGTTTCAAGATTTTTATTAGTCTATATATAGATAAAAATAGATATATCTTCTCAATTTATTGGAAAATTTTTACAAGTAATAAAAATGACATAAATATTAGTGGAACTTTTGCTTTAAAATTTGCATATTGGAGATAAAGATGAAAATGATAATTATCTTAAATTTTTAGCTTACTTTATGATGAATTTAGCGACAAAAATTAATTTAATAAATAAACTTTTTAGAAAAAGAGCCAGATTATTTACCAGCTACTAAAAGCAAAAATATACAATTTTATCAAATTATATAGATTTTTCTATACATGAAATGTTGTTTTCTCTTTTAGCTTGCTTTTTGTGTCAGATAATTCCCAGGTGTTTGAATTTTTCACTTTGATAAAATTTATCCTGTGGATTGTCTGGGAGAAATATCCCCAAAATATGCCTTTTCTCATGATTATTTTTCTTAAAACTAAACGCCTCTTTTTAATGGATTTCATGACCAAAATCATCGGGCCGAGATAGAAGTAGGTTTTTGTATCTTTTGTAAAGCGAGAAATTTAATGATTAAAAAGAAGTGTTAGCTTTTATTTGGTGTTCGGATGGTTTCAAAAAATCTTGAACATCAAATAAAACTAAAAAGTCCTCACTTTTTGTATTTGTTCATCTGTGTTTAGGGCTTTGCAGGAAAAATAAAAATTATTATGACAGCTTTTACTTTTTCTTTTATGTTATTTGCTTTTTGTAATGAAAGCACAAGAAACGGTTTTATTGGGAGAGAATTAACGGAAGATAAAACTAAAGTTTATATTTATCCAAAAACAGTAATAGAATCAGAAAGACCAGGTTATATTACAGCATGGTTTTTATCTGAATATTCTGTTCCACAAAAAGTTACCTAATAACAAATATTATGACGAAGACAGATCAGTTCTTAATAAATTGTAAAATATACATAGGATGATAACTTCTATATCATATTCTAAAAATGATGATGTTATATATAATACAGAGAGTGTAAATGAATATTTAGTAGAAGAAAATGCCTTCACTCAGGATCTTTGGGAGAAAGTATGACAAAAGCAGCATGTTATGTTTATGACCTTATAAAAGTCTAATCAAACCAAGAATAATATAAAAACCGGCCTAAGCAAAATGCTTAGGCTGGGTTGTTTATTGAGCTGAGGAGCTGAGTTGATTTCAATGCTTTCCATATTGTCTTTTTCGCATGAGCAGTTGGTTGTTTTTCTCTTTCAGCTGGGCTTGGCTTGGGTTTTGTGTCAGATAGTTCAGCAGGTGTTTAAATTTTTCACTTTGATAAAAATTTGTCCTGTGGATTGTCTGGGAAATATCCTAAAAATACGCCTTTTTTTCATCACTATTTTTCTCAAAACCTATCTCTGCGGCGAGCCATTTAAGCTCCACGGATTTCAGTAAATTCACAGCTTCTTCTGGCAGTTTTCCGAAGCTGGTCTTCCAGCTCTGTTTTTGGAACTTTTCCAGCTCTTTTTGTTTTTCTATTTCAGCTAATCTTTGGTAGAGGAGAAGTCCTCCGAGGTGGAATCTACATAATGGTCAGCAGCATCAGCTCAAAAATCAGTGTCGATATTCACTTCTTTTTACCGATTTGAAAAGTTTTTCCTGTCTTCTTCATTATTAAATAATTCCTCAAAATGATCTCATCATCCTGAAGCTCTTCCAAAGCCTCCTGCATAAGTTTTTGGTAAGTTTCAAAGCCCATTTCGTTGATAAATCCGCTCTGCTCTGCACCGAGTAAATCTCCTGCGCCACGGATTTCCAAGTCTTTCATCGCAATCTGGAACCCGCTTCCCCAAATCCGAAAACTGCTCTATCGCTTCCAGTCGTTTTCTGGCATCGGAGGTTATCATATCATATGGCGGCGTGATGAGATAGCAAAAGGCCTTTCTGTCGCTTCTGCCCACACGGCCGCGCATCTGGTGGAGGTCTGCAATCCCAAATCTCTGCGCATCATTGATGAAAAATAGTATTCGCATTCGACATCCACGCCGCTTTCTACGATGGTCGTAGAGATGAGGACATCATATTTCCCATCCATAAAGTCCAAAACTCTTTCTTCCAATTCCTTCCCATCTAGTTGCCTCGTGTCCAGTGATGATTCTGGCATCAGGAACGAGCCTTTGGACAAGACCAGCGATTTCCTTTTAAATTGTCAATTCTATTGTTAATGAAATACACTGCCCATCTCTTTGGAGTTCGTAGGAGATGGCATCTCTCAGCGTTTTCTTCATCAGCCTATCAGCTGGGTTTCCACAGGCTGTCGGTTCGGCGGCGGTGTTTTTATTACGGATAAATCCCTTGCTGCCATTAGCGAAAACTGTAGCGTCCTTGGAATTGGCGTAGCAGTCAGGGTAAGCGTATCGATGTTGGTTTTCAGGGTTTTAAGCTTGTCTTTTACATTTACTCGAATTTATGCTCTTCATCAATGATTAAAAGTCCCTAAATCCTTGAATTTTCACCTTGTCAAAACCAGCTGATGTGTTCCTATCACGATGTCTATTTTACCGCTTTCCAAACCTTCCAGCGTTTCTTTTTCTGTTTTGCCGTTCGGAAACGATTGAGATAAGAAACATTGATAGGAAAAATCTTTCAGTCTTTCTGTAAAACTCCTAAAAATGCTGAAACGCCAAAATGGTCGTAGGAACCAGCACAGCCACCTGTTTGCCATCGGTAGCCGCTTTGAAGGCTGCACGAATAGCTACTTCTGTCTTTCCGAAAACCTACATCGCCGCAGATAAGTCTGTCCATAATGGTTTCTGCCTCCATGTCTTTTTACATCATGGGTCGCTTTTTCTTGGTCTGGCGTGTCTTCGTAGATGAAACTCGCTTCCAGCTCATCTTGTAGATAGGTGTCTGGCGAGAAGGCAAAACCTTTGAGGTTTTTTCTCTGTGCGTAGAGTTTTATTAGGGTCAAAAGCTATTTGTTTTTACTTTCGCTTTGGTCTTTTGTTTAAGGTTTTTCCAAGCAGGAGAGCCCAGTTTGGAAAGGGCGATTTCTTTGCCTTCTGAGCCGTTGTATTTTGAGATTTTTGTGCAGAGAGTGAATGCTCACATACAGCAAATCACCGTTTTTATAAGAAAGTTTGAAACATTCCTTGCGTTTTTGCCGTCGTTATTCACTTTGACCAGTCCCATGAATTTACCGATTCCGTGGTCTATGTGCGTGATGTAATCGCCGACTTGCAGCTGCATCAGGTCTTTCAGGGTCAAATGCTCAGACTTGGCGAAAGAATCTTTGGTTTTAAATCTTTGATAACGGTCAAAAATCTGATGGTCAGTATAAACCGCGATTTTATAACGGCTAGTCCACAAAGCCCTCACTGAAGCTCTGACTGAAACGCCGAGAAAAGATGATTAACCGCATCCTGCTGATGCTCAGTGGCTAAGGTCTCGATGATTTCTGTAAGTCTATCTTTTTGTTTCTCTGAAGAAAAGGAAATCCAGACCTCGTAGCCTTGTTCTTTTGGTGATAAGATCCTCTATCAAAAGTTCAAAATTCTTGTGAGAAACTCGGCTGTGGAGTTTGGCTCAGCTGAATGATTTTTGATGAAGGACTATTGAAAAATCTATGGTTCTGAAATTTTTGAAAACATCTTGAAAAACTCTTCGCTGGAAAGAAAACAGTCTCGTAAGGCTCTCGTGTTTGATGGTTTTACTGAGTTTATCAAATTGATTTTGAGCCTTTTTGGTAAAAAGTTTTCAATTTTATCCAAACAAGAATAAGCGTTTTTGATGATAATCAGGCTGTCCGAAGGCAGCAGATCAAAAATGGAACTTTCTCGCCTTGTGTGGAAAGATTGATATTAGAAACCAATTGAAACTCATCTACTTTCTCTACGGAAAGCTGGGTTTCTATGTCAAAAGTTTTGATGCTTTCTATTTCATTTCCGAAAAATGTGATTCGGAAAGGTTTTTCATTTGAATAAGAAAAACATCTACAATTCCGCCTCGAACCGCGAATTCACCAGGCTCGGAGACAAAATCAGTCAAATTAAAATGAAACTGATTGAGCAATTCTTCCGTGAAATCAAAATCAAGTTTTTCGCCCGTTTTTATGCGGTGAGAAATCATTTTGAAATCCTCTTTTTCAGAACTTTTTCATTCAGAGCAGAGATATGAGCTACGATTATTTTTGTTTGTTGTTGAGATTCAGTTGGTTAATCACCTCCGTTCTCAAAACTAAATTGGCGTTTTTAGTCCGCTCCTCCTGATAAGGCTCTGTGTAGGAGTTGGGCAGGTGCAGGACATTTTCTTCGCCGACAAGTTCCTCCATTTCGGTGGTCGTGTAGTGGGAATCTTCCTTGTCATCGGTAATCAAAAGAATGGTTTTTGCTGGCTCAGGAAAGCCTCGGCAGCGAGAATGCTCACGGCAGAACCTACTGCTCCTTTCACGGAAAGATGCTCAGTTTTTTTCCCAATTTTTGAAAAATCTCTTCTCCGAAATTTTGGTTTAAAAGTTTAGTTAATAGTGATTTGTCTATCGTTTGTAAGCTCATGGTATAAATTAAATGACATAGAAGCGATTTCGGAATGGCTCGAAAATCGTTTCTCTATTTGTGCAAAGGTAAGATTATTTAGCGAAAAATCCTATCTCATGTAGTGGGCAAAAGTACAAACAGCTTGTCTGTAAGTCTTTTACGGTTTGGGTTCGTTTGTAATGTTTTTCAGCTCATGAAGTAAGTTCGGAATTTTTCTCTCTTCGTCAGACTTATCTGAGCTTCAAAAACTTTCTCTTTTCTGAATAATCAGGGTCAGAATAGTCGATGTAAAAATTCTGATTGGCTTCCCATTGATAGAATTTCCCTGTGCTCTGCGCTTGCCATTTGGAAAGAATTCTGGCTTTTTGCTCTTTGTTTTTAGAGTGTTTTAGGGCTTTTTCGTAGTAGCCGATAGCAAGGGTCAAAAGTTATCCGGTTCTATAAATCCGCTGTCGTAGAAGGTTTTGTAAGAGAAATCATATTTTCTCTGCTTGCCTGTTCATGGAAATGGAATTTAGGGCTGTTGCTGTTGTTCATATCCAAAGTGAAAAAGCTCACGGAAATACCCTAAAAATAGAGGTGTTGTAGAGTAGGTTGCCGATGAGCTGGTTGGCTTTCGCTCCTTTCGCAGATTTTTCTTTTCCTATTTCTTCGAGCTGAATCAGGGCTTGTGCAAGTTCTAACTTGTTCATTTTTCTAGTTTAATGAAAAGGGAATAGGCTGAGGTCTTCGGCTTTCATAGATACTTCCTGCGGACTGTCAAAACTTTCCCAGATATTATGCCCGAAAACAAGACTTGAAATACGGTTGTAGCCATCGTATTTATCTCTGAAATAGTCTTTTTGCTTTCTCTTTATCATCACGTCATAATAGTAGACATTTTAATATAAATATCCTCAAAACTTCCTTGCTTTCTCGTAGTGGGTTTTAGCCTTTTTAGAAATCAGCCATTCGCATCGCATGGTCGCCGTAGATTAGCTCAAAGAAAGCTTCTGCGTTGATGTTTTTATAGACCGTCTCGATGATGAATTTTTCAAAAGCTCGTTTTGTTTGGCTTTTTGTAGAAAGTTTCTATTTTCTTTGTCAAAGCTAGATTTGGGTAATATTGCAGGGCATGGATGCTGTTATTTGAAGGAATGATTTTGCATCTTGCTGTTCTACGAAATAGCGGTTGGCGATGATGTCAATGATAAAAGTCTCTGGTGCCGAGATAGTTATACCAGCCGTTTTCATTTTTGCTGGGTTCTTCTTGCAGGATTTTGCCGTATTTTCATTAGAATTTCCTCAAACGCTGGAGTTATTTGGGTCTGGGAAACGATTTCGTTCAGCATTTTTCATTTTTCTATCTGCTGGATGTAGTCGGAATTGGTGGTTTTTATTTTGATTTAAAAACCAAATTGCTTCCATTGAAATCTTTATTCAGAAAACGAAGATAAGCATCGCTGAGTTCCCAGAAAACATCTTTGGAGGTTGCCTTTTATTTCAGTGATTATTTTTCGTAAATCTTCGGAAAAATCAGCTGTTTCAGCATCATAGTTTGTTCTTATAGGAAGGAGTTTGTCTTCGCATTTGTCTTTATTATTGCAGAAAGGATAAGCTGTAGGTAGCTTCTTTCCAGCTCGTTAATCGCTCTGGCTGCCGTACTTTAGGATTTTTAGAATCGGCATTATTTTCCAGCATTTTTCTGCATCAGCGGAACGGGATTGCTATAGCCGTTGTAAACCAAAAGAAAATACGCCATGTTTTTCTTCAGCAGTTTTAGCCTTGCTGAGCAGTCCTTCGAAATCGCCTGAGATTAGAGAATTTCATAGAAGTGTAGGAGCTTTGTTTCAAATCTCTGCTGTGGATGAAAACTTTGAAAGAAAATTCCAGTTTGCGACTTCTTTTTGCCTAAACCATTCTGCGCGCCCGCCATTTGCTGCAAGGCATAATAATAAATTAGCGATTTTAAATTCAAAGGAACAACCAAAGTTTCAAAAATAATGAACCGCCTTTTTGGTAGTTTCTCGTATAATGATTAACCTCACGATTTGATAAGCATATCGTAGTTTTATTTCTTTGTTGGTGGATGTTTTGTAGGCGTTCAGCAGGCTTTCCATGGTTTTGGAATAGTTGAGCTGAGTGGCATTTTTCTATTTTTATCAACATCGAAATAAAACGAATCTTCATCCGCAACAAAAACTAATCGCTCATATAAGGTTCTAGTTCTTTGGCTTTGATGAGTAGGTCAGCCCTTGTTTTGTATTTATTAAAACTGAGTACCGGAGTTTTTGCTTAAACATATGTGAGTTTCCCATGAGACCAGTCTCTGAGAGGTGTTTTAGACTGATAGTCTGCACAGAGTGCCAAAGTTTCATCATAGGAGAGCTTGTTGTCAAAAATATTTTTGCCAAGATTCTATATTTTCGCTTCGGAATTTATTTTTGGCTTTCATAAAAAGGCGTATCATAGGCCAGTAGAAAAGGTTCGTATTCAGGAGCGTGTATCATTTCCTGAGCGAACAGGTTGAAATATTCATAATCCAAATTAACATCCGCGCAGGCGTTTGCCTTTATGAACAGCGAACAAAAAGCGAGAGGGAAACAATCAAGTTTTTTCTATAATTCTATAAAGTATATTTTTCTACAAATTTACTATCCAGATGATAGTATACAATATTATAATGGTCTAATTTTTATCCAAAAATGTTTTTACTTCATCTAATTGGTTTTTGGGAAATTTCCTCAATCTTGATTTTAAATCCTTTGCTGAGGTACACACCAAAAATAAAAATCATCTTTCAGCACTTCAAATTCTGTTTCAGAAATTTTCTTAAAGTTTTTGTTTTGAGATAAACCGTTTATCGTCAGCGCATTGATGAGTTTCTTTTTCCGACATGATTGCTCACGATTCCCCAAGAGTATAAAGGAAGGGCAATGTCCATTTTTATGGGATATTCCTCAATGTTCATTAGATAATTTTTGAGTGTGGGAACATCTAGAATTGAGATTTTCGGCTGGTTTTCTAGTGGCGAATAAGTGGCATAGCACATCAGATAAAACCTTTTTCCACGGGCGGAAATCCTGTTTTTCTCTGTGTCTTTCACTTGGTGAAGCCAGAAGGGTGCAGGTGATTTTTGTTTTGAAATATTTTTGTCTCTTCTAAAAACAGGAAAATAATCTTCTCTCGTTTGCTCCGTCCAGTCGCAGTCTATTTGTATTTCGGAAGTCAGAGAGAGTTTGTTTTTCGTTTTTATATTTTCTATTAGAGAAAGAGTATTTTCGTAAGGGAATGGATTTCTTCTTTTTGATTCCGAAAAAGTTCGATTCGTTATGAAAAATCACAGGCGTGAGAGGAAGGTCGCTTTTTCTGCGAAAAATGAATTTTCCCAACAGGAGTAAATCTGCCTTCTTTTTATCAATATCAAAAATCTGGTGTATATGGTCTGTGATTAGATTTTTCTCAGGTTTTCTTGTTCTTTTTATCCAAATTCCATTCTGTTCGCCAATAATAAAAAGAGTAAGAATGCTCCTTCGGATTAGAACAATTGATAAGTAAAAATAAAATAAAATATGGAATAATTTCATAGATTTCAAAGTTAGAAAAATAATAAAAATGACAGAAAACAACTTACAGTTTGTAGTTTCAAAAACCTTAAATTTGCACACTTATTCAGTGGGAAGATTGTGCTTTATTTCATAAGTAAAATCTGCATAAACGGCTGAATATGAGTGTTGAAAAAAATAATTTAAATAAATTTTAATTATACAATGTCAGGTATTATTGGTAAAAATCGGTATGACCTCTTTGTTTTTAACGAAGAAGGAAAAAGACATTCATGTACAGTTATCCAAGCTGGTCCATGCTCAGGTTTTACAGGGTCAGAACCAGAAGAAGTTGATGGTTATTCGAGCTATTCAATTAGGTTTCGATGACAAGAGTGAAAAAGAATGTCGGAAAGGCATTAGCTGGTCATTTTAAAAAGGCTGGCTCTGCTCCTAAAGCGAAAAGTCGTAGAATTCCACAATGGATTCGAAGATGTGAAATTAGGAGATGAAGTGAATGTGGATATCTTTGTAGAAGGAGAGTATGTAGATGTTACGAGGAACTTCAAAAGGTAAAGGTTTCAAGGTGTTGTTAAAAGACATGGTTTTGGTGGTGTAAATGCAGCAGACTCATGGACAGCACAATAGATTGAGAGCTCCGAGTTCTATCGGTGCGGGTTCAGATCCATCAAGAGTTTTTCAAAGGCTTGAGAATGGCTGGTAGAATGGGAGGTGAGCAGGTTACTGTTCAAAAACCTTCAAGTGTTAAAAAGTAGATAAAGAACAAAAATCTTTTAATAGTAAAAGGTGCTGTTCCGGGAGCTAAAAATTCTTATGTAATTATCAGAAAATGGAATTAGTAGTATTAAATACATCAGGAAAAGAAACCGGAAGAAAAAGTACAGTTAGACGATACTATCTTTGGTATCGAGCCTATCCAGCACGCGGTTTTACTTAGAAGTGAAACAATATCTTGCGGCTCAAAGACAAGGTACGCATAAGTCTAAAGAAAGAAGCGAAATCACTGCTTCTACTAAAAATTGAAGAAACAGAAAGGTTCCTGGTTCTGCAAGGTACAGGGACATCAAATCGCACTGTATTCAAAGGAGGAGGTAGAGTTTTCGGGCCTAAGCCAAGAGATTATAGATTTAAATTAAATAAAAGCATTAAAAAGATTAGCGAAAAATCTGTTCTTTCTCAAAAAATGAGAGAAGATTCTATCAAAGTTTTTAGAAGAGTTGAATTTCTCTGCTCCTAAAACAAAAGATTTTTGTTAATGTAGTGAAATGCTTTAGGTTTGGAAAGGTAAGAAGTCATTATTTATTCTTGCTGAAGCAAACAAGAATGTATTTTTATCTTCAAGAAACTTGCCAAAAGCAAAAAGTGATGAATTATAACGAAATCTCTTCTTATGATTTAATCAATGCTGGTCAGGTAGTATTCTTTCGAAGGTGCAGTAGAGAAGTTTCAAGAAAATTTAAGAAAATAAATCATGTCAATCATTATTAAACCAATCATTTCGGAAAAAAGCGACTTATCTCACAGATTTGAGAGGGCAGTATTCTTTTTAGTAGATACTAAAAGCGAATAAAATCCAAATTAAAAAAATGCTGTAGAAGAAGCTTATGGTGTAAAAAGGTAGCAAATGTTAGGACTATGATTTATGCTCCTAAAGTTTTCTATGAAATACACTAAAAAGGTCTTCAAGTTGGTAAAACTAACAAATTGAAGAAAGCAGTTATAGAACTTCAAGCAGGTGAAGTTATCGATGTTTTTGCAAATTAATAATTAATTATAAATAATAGTAATGTCTGTTAGAAAATTAAAACCCTATCACCCTGGGACAGAGATTCAGAATTGTAAACAATTTTGATGAAATTACTACCAACAAGCCAGAGAAATCTTTGACTTTTGGTATTAAGAAATCAGGTGGGCGTAACAACACAGGTAAAATGACCATGCGTTACACCGGAGGTGGACACAAAAAGAAGTACAGAATCATTGACTTTAAAAAGAAACAAATTTAATGTTGATGCTACTGAAAAACTGTAGAGTATGATCCAAACAGAACAGCTTTTTATCGCATTATTAGAGTATGCAGATGGAGAAAGAGATATATCGTAGCTCCAGCTGGTATTAAAAGTAGGGCAAAAAGTAGTTTCTGGGGAAAAATGTAGCTCCTGAAATAGGAAACGCTATGAAATTGAAGAACATTCCTTTGGGTTCAGTAATTTCTTGTATAGAAATGAAACCAGGACAAGGAGCAATTCTTGCAAGAAGTAGCAGGTTCTTCAGCACAGTTGACTTCAAGAGATGGAAAAATACGCTATCGTTAAATTGCCTTCAGGAGAATCAAGAATGATCTTGGTAGAGTGTATGGCAATGATAGGTTCAGTGTCAAACTCAGATCATCAGCTTACTGTTTCTGGTAAAAAGCGGGTAGAAGTAGATGGTTGGGTAGAAGACCAAGAACTAGAGCGGTAGTTATGAACCCAGTAGATCACCCAATGGGTGGTGGTGAAGGTGAGATCATCTGGTGGTCACCCAAGATCTAGAAACAGTAAACCAGCTAAAGGTTACAAGACTAGAAAAGAAAAAACAAAGTGTCTAACCGTTACATCGTATCTAAAAAGAAAAATAATTATGGCAAGATCACTTAAGAAAGGACCTTTTATTCACCATTCATTGAGAAAAGGTTCAAGCAAAATATAGAGTCTGGTAAAAAGACAGTAATTAAAACATGGTCTAGAGCATCTATGATTTCTCAGACATGGTAGGACAAACTATAGCAGTGCACAACGGGAAAATCTTTTATCCCTGTATATATCACTGAAAATATGGTAGGTCATAAGTTGAGCGAATTTTCTCCGACAAGATCTTTCAGAGGTCACGCGGGTAATAAAAATAAAGGTAGCAGATAATAGTCATGGGAATAAGAAAAAACAAAACAGTGCATTAGCTAGAAAAAGCAGCAAATAGAGATGTGGTAAAAGCATGTCTAAATGATTGTCCTTCTTCTCAAGAAAAATGAGATTAGTTGCTGATATCATCCGTGGAGAAAATGTAGATAAAGCATTATATATCCTAAAAATACTCTAAAAAGAGGCTTCTAATAAGTTAGAAAAATTGTTGTTATCAGCAATTGCTAACTGGCAGGTGAAAAACCTAACGCTGATATAGAAGCAGCAAATCTTTTTGTAAAGAGATTTATGTGGATAGTGCTAGACAATTAAAAAGATTGAGACCAGCACCACAAGGTAGAGGTTACAGAATTAGAAAAAGATCTAACCATGTGACTTTTAATTTTAGGTAATAAATCAGAAAAATCAATAATCAAGGTATGGGACAGAAGACAAATCCAATTGGTAATAGATTAGGAATCATTAGAGGTTGGGATTCTAACTGGTTTGGAGGAAAATGATTATGGGGATAGAATCGCAGAAGACTATAAGATCAGAAGATACCTTGAGGCTAGATTATCTAAAGGTGGAATCTCTAGAATCTTTATAGAAAGAACATTAAAGTTAGTTACAGTTACAATCACTACAGCAAGACCAGGTTTAATCATTGGTAAAAGGTGGTCAAGAGGTTGATAAATTAAAAGAAGAGTTAAAGAAAAATCACTGATAAGGATATTCAAATTAACATCTTTGAAATTAAGAGACCAGAATTAGACGCTGTGTTGGTTGCAGATAGCATCGCTAAAGCAAATTGAAAACAGAATTTCTTACAGAAGAGCTGTTAAAATGGCTATCGCTGGTTCTATGAGAATGGGAGCAGAGGGGATAAAAGTTCAGATTTCTGGAAGATTGAACGGAGCTGAAATGGCAAGATCAGAATCTTTCAAAGAAGGAAGAATTCCTCTATCTACATTCAGAGCAGATATAGATTATCATATCGCAGAAGCACACACTACTTATGGTAGATTGGGTGTTAGAAGTGTGGATTATGAAGGGAGAAGTATATGGTAAGAGAGAGCTTTCTCCACTTGTAGGGCACAACAACAGAAAAAGGTCCTGCATCAGGAGGAGGTAAAAAGAGAAAGGGAAAAATAATTAATGAAATTTTAGGTTTGAAATTGAAAATTTTTAAATGCTGTTACCTTTTAAAATCTAAAAATTTAAAAATCTAAGATCTAAAATTCTAAAAATTATGTTTACAACCAAAAAGAACAAGTTCCGTCGTGTTCATAAAATGAAAATGAAAGGTAATGCTAACAGAGGAGCTCAGTTAGCTTACGGAACATTCGGAATTAAAGCCATGGAAGGTGCTTGGATCACTGCAAGACAGATTGAGGCGGCTCTGTATCGCTGCTACAAGATATATGAAGAGAGGGGGCAACTATGGATTAAAAATATTCCCAGATAAGCCAATTACTAAAAACCAGCTGAAGTAAGGATGGGTAAAGGTAAAGGTGCTGTAGAATACTGGGTAGCTGTAGTAAAACCAGGAAGAGTAATGTTTGAAATCGGAGGAGTACCTTACGAAGTAGCAAAAAGAGGCGTTAAGACTTGCTGCACAAAAACTTCCAGTAGTTACGAAGTTCATAGTAGCTAATGATTTTGTTCAACCACAATAAATCTCGAAAATTATGAAAACAAGCTGAAATTAAGAACTTAAGCGTAGAGGATATCAAGCGAAATTAGTAGAGTTGAGAGCTACTTTACAGCAAAACAAGATTGGCTCACAAAAATTAGCCCAGTAGAAAATCCTATTCAAATCAGAGATTTAAGAAGAACAATCGCAAGACTTGAAACCGAGTTAACTAACAAACAATAATTTTTCATTTTAAGCATGGAAAGAAATTTAAGAAAAGAAAGAATAGGAATAGTTTCGAGCAATAAAAAATGGAAAAACCATTGTTGTTAGTGAAACTATGAGAATGAAACATCCTATGTACGGTAAATTCGTATTAAAAACGAAAAAAATATACTGCACATGATGAGAACAACGAGGTGTAACGAAGGTGATACAGTTTTAATCCAAGAAACTAGACCTTTGAGCAAGAATAAGAGATGGAGATTAGTAAGAATTATAGAAAGAGCTAAGTAATGTTACAAAACTGAATCAAGATTAAAAAGTTGCTGATAACACTGAGTGCTAAAGAAGTGCTAGTAATCAGAGTTCTCAGGTGGTACTAGAAGAAGATATGCTTCTGTTGGTGATAAAATCGTAGTTACTATTAAAAGATGCTACTCCATCAGGAAATGCAAAAGAAAGGACAAGTATCTAAAGCTGTTGTAGTAAGAACTAGCTGTTCGCAGAAAAGATGGTTCATACATCAGTTTCGATGACAACGCTTGTGTTTTGCTCAATGCAGCGGGAGAAATGAGAGGAAACCTCGTGTTTTCGGGCCTGTTGCTAGAGAGTTGAGAGATAAAGAATATATGAAAGTAATTTCATTAGCCCTGAAGTTTTATAAATTCTAGAAAGATGACAAAGTTAAAAATCAAAAAGGAGATAATGTGAGTGTACAACAGGTAACAAAAACATTAAAGGTAAAACGGGTGAAGTTATTGCTGTAATTAAAGATAAAAATAGAGGCTGTAGTTGCAGGTGTAATATCGTAAAGAAGCATGTAAAAGCCATCTGCGTCTAATCCACAAGGAGGAATTGTAGAAAAAGGAAGCTTCAATCCATATTTCTAACTTAGCATTAGTAGATCCTAAAAACAGGAAAAAGCTACAAAAGTTGGATACAGAATGGAAGGAGATAGTAAGATTTGCATCTGGTGAAATTTTTATAAAAGACTAAAAAGATGGAATACATAGCTAGACCCAAAAATTATATAAAGAAAAATTGTTCCAGCAATGATGGAAGAATTTGGGTATAAGTCTGTAATGCAAGTACCAAGATTAGAGAAAAATCGTACTTTCTCAAGGTTTGGGAGATGCAGTACAAGATAAGAAGATTGTAGATTATGCGGTAGAAGAACTTACAGCAATTACTGGACAAAAAGCAGTAGGAACAATCTCTAAAAGATGAAGCTTCATTCAAATTGAGAAGAGGTGTTCCAATTGGAGCGAAAGTAACACTAAGAGCAGACAGAATGTATGAGTTTTTAGATAGACTTACATCTTCTGCACTACCAAGAATCAGAGATTTCAGCGGAATTAAAGCTGATGGTTTTGATGGAAGAGGTAACTATAACTTGGGTATTACCGAGCAGATTATCTTCCCTGAGATCGTGATTGATAAAGTGATCCAAGGTATGGATATTACTTTTGTGACTTCTGCTAAAAACAGATAAAGAAGCTAAAGTTTTATTAACTCATTTCGGATTACCGTTTAAAAAGAACTAATCATGGCAAAGGAATCAATGAAAGCGCGTGAGCGCAAAAAGAGAAGCACTAGTTACTAAATATGCCGCTAAAAGAAAAGCTTTTGAAAAGAAGCTGGAGATTACGAAGCTCTACAAAAATTGCCTAAAAAATGCTTCTCCAGTTAGATTGCACAATAGATGCAAACTTACAGGGAAGACCAAGAGGGTATATGAGAATTTTCGGAATTTCGAGAGTTACTTTCAGAGAAATGGCAAACCAAGGACTTATTCCTGGTGTTAAAAAAGCAAGTTGGTAACAATTTTTAACAAATCGAGATAATTAAGTTGTAAAAATTGCAAAAACTAATTATCATTAACCAATAATTAAAAGAAAAATGGTAACAGATCCAATTTCAGATTTCCTAACTAGAGTAAGGAACGCACAAAGCGCAGGCCACAAAGTGGTGGAAATTCCTGCATCGAAAATTAAAAAGGAGATTACGAAAATCCTATTTGATCAAGGGTACATCTTGAACTATAAGTTTGAAGATAATGCTGTTCAAGGGACTATCAAAATCGCTTTGAAGTATGACAAGCAACTAACAAACCAGCTATCAAGTCTATTCAGAGGCTTCTAGACCTGGTTTGAGAAAATACGCTGGTTCAGATGAACTTCCAAGAGTATTGAACGGTTTGGGAATAGCTATCATCTCTACTTCTAAAGGAGTAATGACTGATAAAAAGCAAGACAAGAGAAAGTAGGAGGTGAAGTAATCTGCTAGTGTATATTAATTTATAAATAGGAATAATGTCAAGAATTGGTAAATCAATTATAACAATCCCAGCAGGAGTTACAGTATCATTTTCTAATAATGTTGTAACTGTGAAAGGACCAAAAGGTGAGCTTTCTCAAGAAATCACTAAAGGGATTACGATAACACAAGAAGGTGTTGAACTAACAGTAAACAGACCATCTGATTCTAAAGAACATAGATCTCTTCATGGTCTTTATAGAGCACTAATCAACAACATGGTAGTTGGTGTTTCAGAAGGGTTTACAAAACAGTTAGAATTAGTAGGTGTAGGTTATAGAGCATCTCACCCAGGACAAAAACTGGAGTTGGCTCTAGGTTTCTCTCATGGTATTTATAATGGAACTTCCCTAAGGAAATCACATTAAATACTGAGACTGAAAAAGGTAGAACCCAATCATCACTTTATCATCTCATGATAAACAATTATTGGGAATGGTGGTTGCAAAAATCAGATCATTTAGAAAAACCTGAACCTTACAAAGGAAAAGGTGTGAGATTTGTAGGAGAAAAATGTTAGAAGAAAGGCTGGTAAATCTGCTTAAAAATTTAAGGAAATGGCATTAACAAAAAGTAGAAAAAAAGAAACAGAATAAAGAGAAGAGTAAGAGGAAAAATCTCCGGTACTCAGGGCATCACCAAGATTATCTGTATATAAGAGTAATAAAGAAATTTATGCTCAGTTGATCGATGACAAAAGAAGGTAAAACTTTAGTATTCGCTTCTTCTAGAGAGAAAAGAAGTAAACGCTAAAGGAACAAAAACTGAAGTAGCAGCAGCTGTAGGTAAAAAGAATTGCTGAAAAAGCAAAAGCAGCAGGCTATGAAAAAGTAGTTTTTTTGATAGAAATGGTTTTCGTATATCATGGAAGAATAAAAAGCTCTTGCTGATGGTGCTAGAGAAGGAGGTCTTCAATTCTAATTTTTAAAAGTATCGAAATATGTTAGGAATAGATAATATAGAAAGAGTAAAACCTGGAGGATTAGAATTAGTAGATCGTCTAGTTGCTGTGAACAGAGTAACCAAGGTAACCAAAGGAGGTCGTAGCTTTCGGATTTTCTAGCTATCGTTGTAGTAGGAAACGAAGATGGAGTGATTGGTCATGGTCTTGGTAAGTCTAAAGAAGTTGCATCTGCAATTTCTAAAGCAGTAGAAGAAGCTAAGAAAAAAACTTAGTGAGAGTACCTGTAATCAATCATACAATTCCTCATCAAACATCTGCAAGATACGGAGGAGCTGATATCTTCCCTAAGACCTGCATCTCACGGTACAGGACTTATCGCAGGGGGTGTGGTGAGAGCCGTTCTAGAATCTGCGGGAGTGCATGATGTATTGTCAAAATCTAAAGGTTCTTCTAACCTCACAATGTGGTAAAAGCTACATTCAAGGCGTTGTTAGATATCAGAAGACCAGAGGAAATCGCAAGAATGAGAGGGATTTCTCTAAATAAAGTGTTCAACGGTTAATTTTTAAAGAAAAATGGCAACAATTAAAGTAAAACAAGTAAGAAGTGCTATTGGTAGAACTAAAACTCAAAAAATTAACACTTGAGGCATTAGGTCTTAGAAAATTGAACCAAGTAGTAGAGCACGAAGCTACACCATCAATTTTAGAATGGTAGCAGCAGTAAAACATTTAGTAGAAGTTCAAAAATAAAAATAATCTCAAAAAGGTTTAATGCTGAGAGATTGGCATTAAAATCTTTTGATTTGAATTTTAAATTTAAGACAATTATGAATTTAAGTAATATTAAACCAGCATCAGGAGCTACTCATAACTCTAAAAAGATTAGGTAGAGGACAAGGTAGTGGTAAAGGAGGTACTTCTACAAGAGGTCACAAAGGTGCTAAATCAAGATCTGGTAACTCTACCAAAATAGGGTTTTGAAGGAGGACAAATGCCTTTTACAAAGAAGACTTCCAAAAGTTTTGGTTTCAATAATGTGAATAGAAAAGAGTATAGAGCAATAAACTTGGATACTATTCAATCATTAATTGATGCTAAAAATTTAACTGAAATTACTAAAGAAGTTTTGGTTGAAAACGGATTGTCTTCTAAAAATGAGTTAGTAAAAAATTATGGGTAGAGGGAACTAAAATCAGGAGTTTCTATTTCTGCAAATAAATTTACTAAATCTGCTGAGGAAGCAATAAACAAAGTAGGGAGGTAAAGCAATCACTCTATAAAAATAATGAAGAAAAGGATTTATACAAACACTCAAAAACATTTGGAGTCTTGATGAATTAAGAGATATTATTTACTATTTCTCTTGTATTGGTGTATAGATTCGCATCATATATTTCCTTGCCTGCCATTAACTTGGACGAGGTAGGGAATCTTTTGCAGCATTACCAAAATCAAGGAGGCAGCAAACAAGGAACAGGTTTTTGAGTTTGTTATCATCTTTTACAGGAGGTGCTTTTTGGTAGGGCTTTATATTGGCTTTTAGGTATTATGCCATATATCTCCGCATCAATTATAGTTCAGTTGATGGGGATGCTCGTTCCATATTTCCAAAAATTACAGAAAGATGGAGAGAGTGAAGAAATACTCTAAACCAAATAACAAGATGGCTTACAATAGAGTGTGTCTAGTTCAGGGCTCCGTTTTATCTAGGAACTATAACGAATCAGTTTTTACCTTACGCACAGTTCAGAACAGCTTATTATGTAGAACCTGAATCTGTGATGTTTTGGTTACCTAGTATCGTAATCCTTGTAACAGGATCCTTGTTTTCTATGTGGCTGGGTGAAAAGATAACTGATAGAGGTATCGGTAATGGTATATCTATATTGATAATGGTGGGGATACTAGCAGATCTTCCTATGGCTTTTTGTAGATGAAGTTACTCAACAGACTAGCAAAGGAGGATTAGGTTCTATCATTATTTTAGTAGAAGTTCTATTCTGGTTATTAGTTATTGTTTTAGCTATATTGTTATCAGTTGCTGTAAGAAAGATACCAGTACAATATGTGAGCAGAGCCCATGCAAGGAGGACACAACAGTGCTTTGACAGAGGGAGCTAGACAATGGATTCCTTTGAAAGTAAAATGCAGCTGGTGTGATGCTCTATCATCTTTGCACAGGCGATAATGTTCATTCCTGGGTTATTGACTAAAGTAGATGAGACAAATACATTTTTTTAGCAGGCTTTAAAAATGTTTTTAGCTGGCAGTATAATGTTCTGTTTGCTTTGTTGATTATAATATTTTCTTTCTTCTATACAGCCATCTCTATTCCTACCCATCAAATGGCGGAGGAGCTAAAAAGAAATGGTGGTTTGATCCCTAAAAATAAAAACCAGGGAAAGAGACAGCAGATTATATAGATGATATTTTTATCAAAAAATAACTTTGCCAGGTTCGATTTTTTAGCTATCTTTTGCAGTCCTTCCAGCAATAGTTCATGGTACTTTTTGTACAAAACAGATAGATTTTCACTGTTTTTCGGTGGAACATCATTGTTGATTATGGTGAGTGTAATATTGATACTGTACAACAAGTAAACACTTATCTTTTAAATCATCACTATGATGGTTTGATGCAGTCAAAATTATCAAGAACGATAAAAAGGTAATAAGATATGGCGAAGCAAAAGCATATAGAACAGGATGGAGTAATAGTGGAGGCATTGTCAAATGCCATGTTCCGTGTCGAACTAGAGAATGGGCATGTTCTCATAGCACATATCTCTGGGAAGATGAGAATGCACTATATAAAAGCTCTTGCCAGGTGATAAGGTGAAATTAGAACTTTCTCCATATGACTTGACTAAGGGAAGGATTACTTTTAGATACTAGAAGTATATTAGTTAGAATAAAATTAAGAATATAAGATGAAAGTTAGAGCATCAATTAAGAAAAGAAGTGCAGACTGCAAAATCGTAAGAAGAAAAAGGCAGATTGTACAGTATTAACAAAAAAGAACCCTAAATTTAAACAAAGACAAGGCTAATTAAAAATAGCATACAATTAAATTATGGCGAGAATTGCAGGTATAGATTTACCAAAAAACAAAAAGAGGCGTGATAGGGACTTACTTATATTTATGGAGTAGGTAGAAGTACTGCGTCTGAGATTTTTGAAAAACGCTGGAATCAGCGAAGATAAGAAAGTCAACGAATGGAATGACGACGAATTGGCTGCTATCAGAAATTACATCTCTGAAAACATAAAAAGTGGAAGGGGAGTTAAGATCTGAAGTTCAATTAAACATCAAGAGATTGATGGATATTGGATGCCAAAGAGGGATTCGTCATAGACTGGGATTACCTTTAAGAGGCCAAAGAACGAAAAACAACTCTAGAACTCGTAAAGGAAAGAGAAAAACTGTTGCTAACAAGAAAAAGCAAGTAAATAATCGTTAGGAATTATGGCAAAACAAGCGAAAGTAGTTAGAAAAGTAAAAGTAGAAGCAATTGGAGAAGCGCATATTCAAGCTTCTTTCAATAATATCATTATTTCTTTGACCAATAAAAACGGAGAAGTGATATCTTGGGCTTCTGCTGGTAAAATGGGTTTTAGAGGATCTAAGAAAAATACTCCGTTTGCAGCACAGGTGGCAGCAGAAAAACTGTTCTCAGGTAGCTTATGAAGCAGGTTTGAGAAGAGTAAAAGTGTTTAGTGAAAGGACCTGGTGCAGGTAGAGTCCGCAATTAGATCTATTCATAATTCAGGAATAGAAGTAAGTGAAATAGTAGATGTAACACCTATTCCACACAACGGATGTAGACCACCAAAAACGAAGAAGAGTATAATAATAAATTTGATATTTCATTTTTAATATATAGAAAAATGGAATCTCAAATGTCAAATCTAAAATCATATGGCAAGATATATTGGACCTAAAACAAAAATTGCGAGAAAAATTTGGTGTAGCAATTTATGGAGATGATAAAAAGTTTTGAAAAAGAAGAAATCAACCTCCAGGTCAGCACGGACCAAATAAAAAGAAGAGGCGCTAAAAATCTGAATACGCAGTTCAGTTAGCCGAAAAACAAAAAGTTAAATATATCTATGGTATCTTAGAAAAACAGTTTGCGAATATGTTTTGATAAGGCTCATAGAAGTAAAGGTGTAACAGGTGAAGTTTTGTTACAGCTTTGTGAATCTAGATTGGATAATGTTGTTTATAGATTAGGTTTTGCTAAAACCAGAGCAGCTGCAAGACAATTGGTTTCACACAGACATATCACTGTAAATGGAGAGTTGGTAAATATTCCATCATATTCTCTATCAGCAGGAGATGTTTGTTGCAGTAAGAGTTAAATCTAAATCACTTGAAGTTGTAGCAGATGCATTAGCTTCTAAATCAAACTACGAGTGGTTACAATATAACGACGAGAAGAGAGAAGGGATATTTATCTCTGCTCCTGAAAGATTACAGATTCCTGAAGATATTAAGGAACACGTTAATCGTCGAGTTATATTCTAAATAATTTTTTTAATCAAATTCTTGCTCAACCCAATTTTTATATGGCAATTTTTACAACTCATAAAAACCCGATAAAGTAATACTTCTAAAACTCTACAGAAACTAGAGGTCAATTTGAATTTAGACCACTAGAACCTGGATTTGGAACAACTATCGGTAATGCTTTGAGGAGAGTCTTGTTATCTTCTCTCGAAGGATATGCTATTACATCTATTAAGATAGAAGGAGTAGAGCATGAGTTTTCAACAATTCCAGGAGTAATAGAAGATGTAACTGAAATACCTCTTAACCTTAAAACAGTTGAGATTAAAGGCTACAACTGAAAATGCTCCCTGCTGAACAAGTAAGTGTTAAAGTTTCTAATCAAACAACAGTAACTGCTGGAGATTTCTCTAAATTCATCAAAGGATTTGAAGTATTGAATCCAGATTTAGTTATCTGTAACATGGCAAAAGATGTTTCGTTTGATATTAAATTTAATATAGATAAAGGTAGAGGGTATGTTCCTTCTGAGCAGAATAAATTGAATAATGCTCCTATTGGGACTATCGCTATTGACTCTATTTATACACCTATTAAGAAGGTTCAGTATAGTGTTGAAAACTATCGTGTGAGCAGAAAAACAGACTACGAAAAACTAGTTTTGGACATAGAGACAGACGGTTCTCATCTCTCCTCAAAAATGCTTTGACAGAAGCTTCTAAGATATTGATTTATCACTTTATGTTATTCTCTGATGAAAAGAATAACATTAGAAACAGAGGCAGTGAAAGCATCTATCCAATACGATGAAGAAAACACTCATATAAGACAATTATTGAAATCCAAGTTGGTAGATATGGATTTGTCTGTAAAGAGCAATCAATTGCTTGAAAGCAGCAGAAGTAGAAACGCTTGGAGAATTGGTTTCATTCAGTAAGTCTGATTTGATGAAATTTAGAAATTTTGGTATCGCTAACAGAATTAGAAGAATTAGTTCATTCAAAAGGTTTGAACTTGGATTTGATGTTAGCAAATATAAATTAGACGCTGATAAATAATTTTTATATCATGAGACACGGAAAGAAATTTAATCATTTAGGAAGAACTGCCTCTCATAGAAAAAGCATTACTTTCAATATGGCATGTTCTCTTATAGAACATAAAAAGAATAAAACACTACTGTAGCTAAAGCTAAAGCTCTTAGAGTGATATAGAACCTCTTTTGACTAAATCAAAAGAAGATACTACACACAATAGAAGAACAGTATTCTCTTACCTTCAGAATAAAAGAAGCAGTTACTGAATTATTCAGAACAATTGCTCCAAAAATCGCTGAAAGAAATGGAGGATATTGCAGAATCATCAAAACAGGATTCAGACTTGGAGATGGTGCTGATACAGCTATGATAGAGCTAGTTGATTTCAATGAACTATACAGTGCAAAATCAGAAGCTAAGAAGACTACAAGAAGAAGTAGAAGATCTTCTTCTAAAAAGAAACTTCTGAAGCTACTGAAGTAAAAGCAGAAGAATCAGCTGAAAAACAGGAGAATAAGTTTTACAACTAATTATAAAAATAGTCCTTATCAATTATTGGTAAGGACTATTTTAGTTTTGATGATATAAAAAGAAAGGAGACTTTATAAAGTCTCCTTTAACCAACTAAAAGAACCTCTTTGCCATACTAAGGCATTCTGAGGTTTTAGCACCCAGTGGTTTTCATCTGGGAAGTATAAGAATTTAGATTTGATGTTTTTAAGCCTTGCCACTTGAATGCCTGTTGTCCCTGCTCATATGGAACTCTGAAATCATATTTCCTGGATAATCATTATCGGTGTATTCCAGTTGTTCACATAGCTGCTTGGATTGAATTTAGTGTAAGATTTTTGAAGAAGGATTGTCCCAAGGAGAGCCTCCCATATCCCAATTTGCAAAACCAAAGCTCTTCGGTAGTACACTATACCAAGATTTAGTATCAAAAAGCCCATTGTGAGAAATGAAAAGTTTTAAATCTGTTTTGGTGGACTCCAGCCAGCATCAGTACAGAATAACCTCCGTAGCTAGCTCCCACAGCACCCATTCTGTCCTTGTCTATGTATGGAAGTTCTTTCATAGTCTGTCGCAGACAGGTAGTCTTGGATGGATTGTCCTCCCCAATCTTGGCTGATTTGTTCATTCCATTTTGTTCCCCTATCCTGGCATACCTCTACGGTTAGGGAGCGATTACGATATAGTCATTGGCAGTCATCAGTGAGAAATTCCATCTTTAGGCTGAAATATGGCGTAAGAGCAGACTGCGGCCCTCCTTGGCAGGTATAGAAGTGCAGGATATTTTTGTTTGGGTCAAAATTTGGTGGATAGTGGAACCATACGCCCATTTCTTGCCGTCGGTAGTTTTTACCATTTTTAGTTCGGAATGACCTAATTTTAGTTTTTGGTAAAAATCAGCATTGACATCCGTTACCTGCTTTCATTTTTCCATTTTTAAATCCACGGAATAGAGCTCTGGGCTGTGGAAAGCATCATTTCTACTCACCAAAAGTGAATTTTTATTTTTGTGCAAAAACAGCATTTACATCAAAAATTACCTTTTGTAACTTGTTTTTATGGTTTTGTTTTGATTAACAGTAAATAACTGCTTAGTTCCTCTGAAAGCAGCCGTGAAATAGATATTCTGAGAGTCATTAGCCCAGAAGACATCTCCCGTTACGCTGTCGTCCCAGTTTTTAGTAAGGTTGGTTTTACTTCTTTCCCCCAATCCATCACATAGATATCGTTTTTTTGTCGGCCTCGTATCCATCTCTTGCCATACTTTGCCAAAGAAGATATTTACCATTTGGGCTGAATTTAGGGTTCATATCGTACCCCATCATTCCTTCTGTAAGGTTGCTGGTTTTTCCTGTTTCCAGCTCGTATAGGAATATGTCTGTATTGGTGCTGACAGCATATTCTTTTCCTGTTTTTGCCTTAGTAACATAGATGATATGTTTGGCATCAGGCGACCAAATGAAATCTTCCCCGCCGCCGAAAGGCTTTTGAGGCGAGTCATAGGCTTTCCTTCTAGTAAATCTTTGGCTGCGCTAGAATTTTTCTTTAACACTGACTACGAAAAATATGATTGTATTTCCCTGCATACCAAGTGTCCCAGTGGCGGTGGTTTAGGGTCTGTGTAGACTTATGCAGAGGAGTTAGGAACATCGCTGTATTTGTCTTTGCTGTAGATTTTTCAAGCTGAACTTCTCTACTGAAAGCCACCTTCTGCCCATCGGGGAGAAACCTTAATATTTTTGGGCATCTTTCCCAATGGTATAAAATTCTTTCCAAGATTTTTCCATTGTCATTGAACGATAGATTTTCCCATCTTCAAGGGCATAAATTCCGTTTTTATCCCATTGGATAAAGGATTTTTCCTAAATCAAACGGAACACTCTGTGAGGAAGCTGTGTTTAGCAGATAGGTTTTTATGAACATTTTTCTGTTTCCAAATCAGTCTGGCTGGTTCTATAAACCACTAAAGAATGGTCTGGAGATGCCCCCTGAACGCTTATTTTTCTCAGCTTCCAGAGAGTTTCTGGCGACATCACTTCCTGTGCATTTATCAGAAAAGGACTTGCCAAGACAAGCATGGTTTGTTTTAATTTCATAATTATAGATTTAAAATTAGGCTTAAAGATAAGAATAATCTTCTAACCAGAAAAGAAAAAGGCGGGCAGGCGAAGGGAATGTTTTTTCTCGTAGGGAAGAAAGTGTATTTTACATTAAAAGTTCGCCAACATTTTTTTATGTTGGCGAACTTTTTAACAAAATAATATGATTGATTGAATAACCATCTAGTTAGCAGGGACAGCATAGAAGTAGTTTTCTACCCATTTTGTTCCCCAAACATTTCTCCATTTGGATATTCAAAAGCGCTTCGTTTGATGGTTGCTGCATCAGACTGTAAGTTTAGATAGATTATTTGATTGCCATTAGTTGTATTGTTGTATATAAACGAAGTCTGCATCTCAAAAGTCTTTCCCTGTATAAAGGAATAAATAGCGTAGAACCACCTATCGGAGTTTCACCTGTGTTAGAATTATTGGTACCAATATCTTTTGTTCCTACATAGGCTCTCGCATATCCTGTATTGACACTGGCTCCTCTAAGATGGATTTTTACATATATCATACTTGCCCCAGGAGGAACTGTTAGTGAAGCAATTTTATTGAAACTTGTATTTCCTAATTCAGTAGCAGCAGCCCATGAGAAAGTACCAGCTATTGGTGCTTTTTTAAAAAGAGATACATTTATTTCCTGCCAAGTTCCTACACCATTATAATCACTGGTAAGGACTTTCCCTTGCCCTGCGTGCCATCTACGATTCTGATAGCCTTTCCGTAAGAACCGTTACTGTTGATATCTAATTTGGTTACAGGCAGATAGGTTCCTATCCCTACTTTAGGAGCATTATTAGTGTCGTTTCCCAGCAGGATTACATTACTATTTGCATTAGAAGTATCAAATGTATCATTTAAACTATCAAGGTGTCCTATAAATATTACTTTATTTAATTGACCACTGACAGTAGGCATGTATTTAGACTGATCAGAATCTATCCCTATGTGCATGTTTCCATTCCCTTTTATCCATTGTCCAGCAGAGTATCCTATACCTGTATTGTAGTCTCCTGTGGAGTTTTCAAGAAGAGTACCTTGTCCTAAAGCGAAATTATAACTTCCTGTGGAGTTTTGATTACATATTGTCCTATACCAAAGTTATAACTTCCCGTGGAATTATTCTGAAGAATACTTGACCCAATAGCTATATTTTCGCTTCCTGAAGTGTTATTATAAAGAGAAAAGTTCCTATAACCACATTATTATATCCAGTAGTGTTGCTCTCTTGAGGGCTGCTTTTTCCTATAGCTATGTTACCTGTTCCAGTTCCCACGCTGGTTCCGTTCTCGCCTACTCCTATGCGTCTTGGGTAATATGGTTGTCATTTCCGATCAGTCTAAGGTCTTGTGCTCCGCCGCCGCTGAGTTTTCTCCATTTTTCTACTCCCGTAGTATTGTCATAGTAGTAGTAGCCAGGCTCATCCACATCTATTAACTTGCCAGTACGATCTATGCTTGGCATAGGAATTTTTAGGTAAGTGATGATAGCATGCTGGTCTTCCCCAAAGTGAGGAAGGTTGCTCATGTTAACCATTTCTGCTGCCGTGATGCGTGGGATGATTAATCCTTTGCTTTCGCTCGCTCCTGGTTCTATATAGTAGGGTAGCACGAGGCTCATTAGTGTTTATCCCTACCATTCCATCTTTTACTTGTGCGTGTGCTGCCATAGCAGATAGCATAAATGCTGTAAATAATACTCTATTCATAAATTAAAATATTAAATGAATTAAACAAAAACGCCACTTTTTCTTTTTAAAAATGGTATCTTTTGTAATTACAATTATTATTAGACTTGTTCATTAAAAATTCAGGGCAAAAATAATAAAATCTTTGAAGTTTGCAAAACAGGGTATATATTACGGGAAAAATCAGTGATAGTAGCAGAGTGTATATTTTTATAGTATCTTTTGCAGGGAATTTATCCTAAATAAAAACTTATGTTTGAAAAATAAAAATCAAGAACTTACACCTATTTCTACATTAGGCGAATTTGGGCTTATAAAACATCTGACGCAGTTTTTCCCTGTTGAGAATACTTCTACAGAATTGGGCGTGGGAGATGATGCAGCGATTATCAATGCCGAAGGGAAAAAGGTTTTAGTCAGCACAGATATGTTTACCGAAGGGGTTCATTTCAATTTAGGTTACACACCTCTGAAACATTTGGGCTACAAGGTGGTAGTGGCAGGCATCAGTGATATCGCTGCGATGAACGCTGTTCCTACTCAGATTATGATTTCAGTAGCCGTTTCTAATCGTTTCCCTGTAGAGGCTTTGGAGGAAATTTATGCAGGAGTTCAGCTGGCATGCCGACGATATAAGGTAGATTTAGTAGGTGGCGACACTACCAGTTCACAAACAGGGCTGGTGATAAATGTTACTACGGTAGGACTGGAAAGTTCCGAAAAAAATCATCAGCCGAAATGGAGTGAAACTGAATGATTTACTGGTAGTTACTGGTGATTTAGGAGGGGCATATATGGGCTTGCAGATTTTGAGAGGGAGCATTCCGTTTATCTTAAAAATCCTAATATGCAGCCAGAGATGGAGGGCTATGATTATATTTTTGGAGCGCCAGCTAAAACCAGAGGCGCGAACAGATATTAAAAGGAATTTTTAGAAGAATTGGGCGTGAAACCTACTTCTATGATAGATGTTTCCGATGGATTAGCATCAGAAGTTCTGCATCTTTCTGACAGGTCAAAAGTTGGTTTTTAGGATTTATGAGGAAAAATCCCGATGGATGAGACTTTACCATAAGCACAGCGGATGAGTTTAATCTCAATCCTGTGATGACAGCACTGAATGGGGGAGAGGACTATGAACTGCTGTTTACCATATCTCAAAGTGATTTTTGATAAAATTAAAAAAACAATCCAGATTTTTACCATCATCGGGCATGCTGTGGAGGAAGAGCAGGGGAATTATTTGGTTCTCAGAGGGTCTAATGAACTTGCCGAACTTACAGCGCAGGGCTGGGATGCTTATTTAAAGAGCAAAAAGAAAACCGAATAATCAGAATTAAAAATAAAATTTATGCACAACAAATATGATGTTGCCTACCTAAAAATGGCTCTGGAATGGGCGAAACTTTCCTATTGCAAAAAGAAAGCAGGTAGGGGCGCTCATCGTAAAGGATAGAACTATCATCTCTGATGGGTATAACGGCACGCCTTCTGGTTTTGAAAACTGCTGCGAAGATGAGAATAATAAAACCAAATGGTATAGTTTCTCCATGCAGAGGCAAACGCCATCCTGAAAAATATCCCGAAGCACGCAGTCCTGCGAGGGGGCGACATTATATCTCACCCTTTCGCCGTGTAAAGAGTGCAGCAAACTGATTTTCCAGTCTGGGATAAAAAGAGTGGTGTATATACAGGATTACCCTGATAATGAAGGACTTGTGTTTCTGGAAAGTGCAGGTGTAGAAACCTTGAAAATATCTCAAGAAGAATTAGAAAATGACATGGAGTGAAGCTATTGAAAACTATGTTAACTATCTGAGGTTTGAGAAAAAAACGCTTAGAAAAACACCATTGAGGCATATGTTTCAGACCTGCAAAAATTACAGGATTTTGCGGAGCAGAACCTGATGAACATTACGCCCATAACGATTTTTGTATGAGCATTTGCAGGAGTTTCTTTACCAAATATCAAAAATCAATTACAGCGAAAAGAACACAGGCAAGGTGGATTTCTTCCATTAAAGGATTTTTCGGTTTTTGCTGGAAGATGAACTTCGTGAGGATAATCCTTCCGCTCTTTTAAAAACGCCTAAATTAGGGCTTTATCTGCCTGATACATTGTCTTTTGGAAGAAATAGAAAAACTAATTTCTGCAACGGATGAAAATACCGATTTAGCAAAGAGAAACCGCTGTATGATAGAGGTTTTTGTATGGCTGTGGGCTGCGCGTTTCGGAGCTTACGGAGCTTCAGATTTCAAATATCAATTTTAAAGAAAATTATCTCAAGATACAAGGGAAAAGGCGACAAGGTTCGCTTTGTTCCGTTGGCTGATTATACGGCAGATTTCATTAAAAACTACATCAATAATATCCGAAACAAACAAAAATAAAATCTTAAGCATTCCGATATTTTATTCTTAAACAGCAGAGGAGCGCAGATTTCTCGGCAGATGGTTTTCCTTATCATAAAGGAAATAGTGAGAAAAGCAGGCATTCAGAAAAATATTTCGCCACACACTTTCCGCCACTCTTTTGCGACTCATCTTCTTCAGAATGGTGCGGATTTACGGTTTATACAGGAGATGCTCGGGCATTCCAGCATTACCACTACGGAGATTTATACCCATCTGAATACGGAAGAACTCCATGAAAACGATTTTAAAATATCACCCAAGAAATCAATAAAAAAATGAATGAATTAAATTTTTGCCCAAAATGCGGAAAAATCACTCTGCTGGGAACAAGGAAAAAGATGGAGCTGCCCAGAGTGTGATTTTGTTTTGTATCATAATTGTGCAGCAGCGGTGGCTGTGGTTGTCATCTGTGGCGATGAAATTTTTACTGACTAGGAGAAATCAAGAGCCAGCCAAAGGAAAACTAGATTTGGCAGGAGGTTTTACAGACCCCTCGTGAGAGTGCAGAATTTACCTGTTTTCGGGAACTGAAAGAGGAGCTGGATATAGAAATAGACACTGGAAGACTTAGATTTTTGATGAGTCTGCCGAATATCTACCATTACAAAGGAATAGACTATAATACGCTGGATTTGTTTTTGAATATCGTGTGGAAGAAAAAAATTTTCTGTCAATTTAGAAAAAATCGGAAATAGCTGAAACTGTTTGGGTTAAGAAAGAAAAATATCCAGCTGGAAGATATTGCTTTTCCTTCGCAGAGATTATTTTTGAAAGATTTTTAAATAAAAAAATTAAGAAAAAAATTTGTTAAAAATCAAAATTATATAAATTTGTATCGTTGCATTTCATTTTGCAAATATTTTTACGGTATATAATTTTATAAATAGATTTTTCACGATGAGTTCAAACAAGATTCCTGCTGATGGTTTGGCAGGTCTTAAAGAGAATTTTACCAAAGACGCACTCGCTGGGTTTTTTGGTATTTTTGTTAGCATTACCATTGAGTATGGAGTTGCCAAAGCGGCGGACTTTCCTCCTATTTTTGGGGTTGTTTCTGCGATTATTGTGGAATAGTGGTTAGTTTTTTTGCTGGTTCTAGACTGTCTGTCAAAGGGCCCAGGCAGGACTTATTTCCAGGTGCAGGTGCAGTGGCGGCGTTTGGCGGTGGAGAAACTGGCTGGAAAATGGCAGTGGCGACTATTGCGGTGGCTGGTGTTATCCAGATTGTGATGGGACTTCTGAAACTGGGTAAATATGCGGACTTGTTCCCTTCTGCGGCGGTGCATGGAATGCTGGCAGCGATAGAATTATCATCATGTCTAAACAGCTGCACTTGCTTTTTGGGTATTAAACCTGATGATTTGGCAGGAATGGGCGTGATAGATTTGCTAAAACACCTGCCAAACAGCATAATGAACGCTGATAGAGAGAATACGATTTTGGGACTGACTTGTTTGGCGATTCTCTTTGGAATGGGAATGATTAAAAACCCAATAGTGAAGAAGATTCCAGCTCCGTTAGTAGTTCTTTTTGGTAGCGATACCGATGGGAATTTATTTTTGAAATGAGTGCCAACGAAAAAGGTGGAAATCGGTAGTATTTTTGACACTTTCAAAAGATGGAGTTTTTCGTTGCTGATTTTTCTGGAATGTGGACTCATACAGGCGTGTTTTTGTGAAGTATGTTATTTTTGTTTTACTGATTGGTCTCTATCGAATCTCTTTTTGACAGCTAAAGCGATAGACCTAGTAGATCCATACAGAAGAAAATCAGACTTTAATAAAGACCTTTCTGCGGTAGGTTTCGGAAATGTGCTTTCTGGACTGGTGGGCGGGCAGCCGATGATATCAGAGGTAGCGAGAAGTTCAGCCAATGTTTCTAATGGAGCGGTGACAAGATGGGCGAATTTCTTCCATGGATTGTTTATGCTTTTGTGGTGATTTTCATGGGTTCCGCTTATTGAGATGATACCAAACACGGCACTTTCTGCGATGCTGGTTTTTGTAGGGTTTTAATCTGGGCTCACCCAAGAGAATTTATACATATTTTCCACATTGGAAAAGGGCAGTTTGTTATCTTTGTTTCTACAGTGATAGTTACGCTTTTGACAGACCTTTTGGCAGGTGTGGCTTTTGGGATTGTACTAAAAATCATTATCAATATGATGAATGGTGCCAAGGTTCAGGATTTCCTTCATTTGAATATGAATATAGTAACAATGACCCTGAAATAGCGGAAGTAGCGAAGAGGAAGCCTTCTGTTTAGTAACAATATGAAGCTGGGAGAGTTTTTAGATTCATTAAATAAATACAAGGAAGTGAGATTTAATCTCGGAGAATTGGAATTATTAGACCATACTTCTCTGGCTACTATCCAAAAATGGAAAAAAATTCAAGAGGATGTTTCAGGAATGAAAATCAGCCTCAATGGATTAGAAAATCACTCTAAATCAGGAGATTCTGAAGATTCTGTACTGAGAAAAAGGAAAAGACATCCATTTTAAAATATAAAAAATGCTGCAAAAATTTTGCAGCATTTTTGTTTTATGCATTTCTGATATTTTTATTGTGCTTTCGGCTCATTACCCATTCAGAATCAGTGAGATTGTAGATTTCTTTGAATATCTTTCAAGATGTTTTTAAAAATCTAAATTCAGGTCTTTTAGTTTTCCTGTGGAAATATCAAAAACCCATCCGTGAACGATAGGGATATTCATCTACGATATATCGCTCCTGTACGCAGGCAAGCTTGATGACATTGATGCATTGTTCCTGCACATTTAGTTCCACCAACCTGTTGTTTCGTTCTTTTTCATCGGCTATGGCATCTAGTTCTATGCGGTGAAGTCTGTAAATATCTCGGATATTTCTGAGCCAAGGATTCAGCAGTCCCAAATCTTCTGGGCTCATAGCTGCTTTTTATTCCTCCACAGTCGTAGTGCCCGCAGACAATGATGTGTTTTACTTTTAGGTGTTCTACGGCGTATTGTATAGCGGATATTGCGTTCAGATCCAGTGTATTCACCAGATTAGCAATATTTCTATGCACGAAAACCTCACCAGGTTTTAGCCCCATGAGTTCTTCCGTAGTTACTCGGCTGTCTGAGCAGCCTATGTATAGATATTCTGGGTTTTGTTCTTTGGCTAGATTTTTGAAAAATCAGCATCTTCACCGAGTTTTTCTTCCACCCATTTTTATTATTTTCAAAAATAACTTTTATAAGATAGTGCCATTTAAAAATCAAATTTTATTGTTAATGTATCCTTCTGTAGCATTTTTCGTTAGGGATGATTTGGGCAGGATTTCCCACAACTACAGAATTAGAAGGAACATCCATATTTACATACGCATTTGGTGCGATGAGGACATTGTCTCCGATGGTAATTCCGCCAACTATCACGGCATTGGCGCCTATCCAGACTTCGTTGCCTATTTTAGGGATGCCTATGGATTTTCCTCTGTTGGTCTGTCCGATGGTTACGCCCTGTGCGATGTTACAATTTTTGCCAATGATGGTTTTGGGATTGATGACCAATGCTCCCCAATGCCCTAAATAAAAGCCTTCGCCGATTTCCGTTTCTGGATAAATCTGAAACCGTATTTTATCTGATAATGCCTTAGGATAAAACTGATAAATTTTCCCTATTAAAGAAGATTTCGGGTATTTCTGCACTATGAAACCAATAGATGTAGTGCAGATTGGGACTGAGGCATTTTTAACATTTGAAAAATGAGAGCCACTGCCCGCAGGCACGGTAAAAATCTTTTTGTATGATAGTGTATTTCATCTAATTATCAATGATTTCCATTATTTCTTTTTACAGAGTTTTCAAGGTTGAAAGGCATGGTGTAGTTTTTAGTTTTTTCTTGATACTTGTTGAAGTTATCCGCATTGCTGAGGGCTTCTTTCATTCCTTGATAAATTCCTTCTTCGGAATTTTCTACAATCAGTCCTAGTTCGCCATCATTCAGCATTTCTCGCACTCCGGAAACATCTGTGGCGATGATGTTTTTCAGTGTAATAGCTTCAAACAGCACCGTAGGATAGCCTTCGTATCTTGAGCTGAGGACATAGAAATCCGCGCTTTTAAAATAAGGATACGGATTGTCCGTAAAACCAAGCATTTTTAGCGGTGTTTTCTACGCCGAGTTCTGCTTTTTAGTTTTTTTGATATTTTCAAAATCATATCCATCGCCCTACGATTAAAACTTGATGAGAAAAATCCCTCATCCAAAAAGCCTTTTGTGGGCTTTCAGCAGTCGGTCAAATCCTTTTCTGTGGGAAAAACTGTCCCAACGGACAAAACAAAGGATGCCTATAATCGCTGAGTCAGAGGCGCTTCGCTTTTTTTCTTAAAAATTTCATCTGTGTCCAGTGGATTATAAATTCGGACAATTCGCTGTTTTTCATCTTCATTTTTAGCCAAGCTTTCAAAATCTTTTTGGATATGCTCGAAATCACCATGATTTTATCAAACTTAAAAAACTTCCTGATTTCATCATCTGTATAGTTGTGAAATTGGGTTTTTCGCAAGTCGTTGTGAATCCAGACAATCGAAGAGGTGATAGGAGAGTTTAGAATTTCGTCCCTCACTCCGTGAATTGCCGCAAATTCCACATCATATTTTTGTCTTTAAGAATGAATTTGTAGAGACAGTTTTGGGAATTTTTCAATAAAAATAGATACCCTACACGAAGCGCTTTTTATCGGAATGTCCCATGGCCTGTTGGTAGGAATCATCTCTCTTTGATGAGGTATAGAATGTTGATCCAACTGGGAATTTCAGAAAGATATTTCCCAGAATAGAGATTCAGCAGGAGATCCACTTCGTATTTATCGGATGGGATATTTTTAAGAAAAGTTGCCAAAACCTTCTCTGCTCCGCCGTGGCGGAGAGAACCGATACTGAATAAGTATTTTCTTTTGCATGGTTTTACCTCGTGTCTTATTCTTTTCTTCTTCCAAATCTATACGATGGATGAATTTTTCGGATGATATCCTCATTGATTTTTTCGGATATTTATTATTAATCTCAAAAAGAATATTTTCTTTTTGCTGAGCACATCGATGTAGATTTCTTTGATGTGGTCAGGGATTTTTAGTTCCTCTTCCGTTACTAATCGCTGTTCCCATCGGCTCACTACAGCTCTCAGTTCAAAGCTGTTTTTCATTTCTTCTTTGTAATTGGTCGTTAGATAGTCTATCGAACTTTTAGCCAATTTTCTCAGAATAAATCTCTCGGTTTCGTGCTCAGGGAAATGGTCGTTGAATTTAGGGAGTTTTAATTTCTTGATAATGAAAGGTAAAGTAAGTCCCTGAAATACCAAAGTCACGAAAAATAGCCACGAAAGTGATGTATAATATAAAGGCTCCTATTTTGGGAAAGGTGTGCCGTCATCCAAATGTTAGCGGAATAGAAAGAGCTGCGCTAAGGAAAACCACTCCACGCATCCCAGACCATCCGATGATGAAAGGTGCTTTTAGATTAATATTGGGATCTGCCACTGTGATGAAATTGCTCATTACTTTGGTTACAATGACTGCACCATACGAAGCCAAAAGACGCACGACAATCAGCACTACTGTCACTAAAAATTCCATAAATAGAAGCGTCATATAAAGCTTATTCCGTCTTTTTAGCCCTTCTACAATGTCAGGAAGTCCCAAACCAATTAGTAAGAATACCAAACCATTCAGCAAGAAAGTGAAACTATGCCAAACATTAATACCTCTAATTCTGGATGAACTGCTCAAAAATATGAATATTATGATAAGCTAAATACAGCCCTCCACATACAACCGCCATTACCCCAGAAGCATGAACCTCTTCTGCGATTATGTACATGATGTAAGGTGTTAATAGAGAGGATTACATCAATATCTTCATTGGTAGGAAGTAATCTGTGAATTTGCATAACGACGAACGCGATAAAAAGTCCAATGCCCGTTCCTCCGAAAATCATCCAAGGAAACTTCCCGCTGCATCCCTGCCATATGAACTGCCCAGTAGCTACTGCTGCCATAGAGAATCTTAGGATTATAAGAGAGGAAGCATCATTAAATAAACTTTCTCCTTCCAAAATAGTAGCGATTCTTTTAGGGACTTTTACGAATTTTCAGAATAGCTCCAGCACTTACCGCATCAGGAGGAGAAACTATCCCTCCAAGAAGAAAGCCCAGCGCCAGTGAAAAACCCAGGAATATAATGATTGACAAACAATGCGACAGAAATTGCGGTCAAAAACCACAATAAATGCAAAACTGAAAATAATTCTTCTCCATCGCCAAATCTCTTTCCATGAGTTAGCCAATGCCGCTTCGTATAAAAGCGGAGGTAGGAAAATAATAAAAATCAGATGTGGATCTATTTTTATATTAGGTGTGTTAGAAGGAAGCCTACACCCAGCCCTGCGATGAGCAGAAGGATAGGGTATGCGACTTTTATTTTATTACTCAGCATCACGATTCCCATAATGATGACAGACAGCAATATAAAAATGAAAAATATTCTACCATATATTAAATATTTAAGTTTAAGTTTTCGCAATATACTAAATTTTCGTTAAAAAGCAATGAAAAATTCATAGGTGTGTCAAATTTTCATTTTATAAAGTAAAGAAAACTGACAAAAATGTCATAATTTGATTTTTGGTATAAATTTAGAGAGTATCATTCAAAAAATTAAATCATTTAATAAAAAGAAATAATTATGTCAGTAAATTTTAAACCATTAGCAGATAGAGTATTGGTAGAACCAGCTCCAGCAGAGACAAAAACAGCATCAGGATTGATCATTCCAGATACAGCAAAAGAAAAACCACAAGAAGGTAGTAGTAGCCGTAGGAAATGGTAAAAAAAGACGAGCCGCTTACGGTGAAAGTAGGAGACAAAGTTCTTTATGGAAAAATATGCTGGGCAAGAATTAAAAATTAGACGGCAAGGATTATCTTATCATAAGAGAGTCTGATTTGTTAGGAATTTTGGGATAAAAATTAAAAATATCATGTTCTATACACTACAGCTAAAATGCTAAAATTACAGCCTTTTGATAGGCACGATTTGGAAGATTTGATAGATGAATTTCTATCAGAAGGAAATTTAGGAGCGACATCTGGAGGCGGCACTATGATGGCTGAAAAATGGAGAGGTGGAGTACTGCGATATTGAGCTGGAACTCAATAGTCCTGAAGCCGTGAAGGAGCTACTCCATAAACTAGAAGAAATCGGTATTCCGAAAGGTTCTAAACTATACGGCGAAGATTTTTCCCAAGAAGTAGGAACAGCAGAAGGATTGGCAATTTATATTAACGGAACAGACCTGCCAGAGGAGGTGTATCAGAACTGTGATATCAACGAAGTTTATAAAAATATTGAAGAAATTCTAAACGATGTGATAGTGGTGACTTCTTATTTTGAGGGAAGTACCGAGACAGCTCTATATTTCTACATCAATGGAAGTTTTGCAGAAGCGAAGGAAAAATCAAAAACTTTGTGGAATCCTATCCTCTCTGTGAAAAATGTAGAATTGTCCAAATTGCATAAAGAGAAAGAATTTATTTAAAAATAAAAAAAGTGTAAAAATCTAGATGTATTTGTCTAGAATATTTAAAAAAATTTAAAAATGGCAAAAGAAATTAAATTTGATATTGAATCAAGAGACGCATTAAAAGAGGTGTAGATGCATTGGCGAATGCAGTAAAAGTGACATTGGGACCCAAAAGGGCGAAATGTAGTGATTGAGAAATCTTTCGGCGCTCCGCATGTGACCAAAGATGGAGTTTCTGTAGCGAAAGAAATTGAGTTGGAAGACAAAGTAGAAAACATGGGTGCTCAGATGGTAAAAAGAAGAAGCTTCTAAAAACCAATGACATCGCAGGAGATGGAACAACTACGGCTACTGTTTTGGCTCAGGCTATCGTAAGAGAAGGGCTGAAAAATGTGGCAGCAGGAGCAAACCCAATGGACCTGAAAAAGAGGAATTGACAAGGCTGTTTCTGCAGTAGTAGAAAACCTTAAAATCTCAGTCTCAGCAAGTAGGAGATAATAATGACAAAATCAAACAAGTAGCTTCTGTTTCACTAACAATGATGAAACCATCGGAGGGCTTATCGCTGATGCTTTCATGAAAGTTGGTAAAGAAGGTGTAATCACCGTGGAGGAAGCGAAAGGAATAGACACTACGGTAGATGTGGTGGAAGGTATGCAGTTTGACAGAGGTTACCAGTCACCATATTTCGTGACTAATCCAGACAAAATGGTAGCAGAATTGGACAACCCATACATTCTTTTTAGTAGAGAAAAAAATCTCTTCTATGAAGGAGCTGCTTCCAGTTTTAGAGCCTGTGGCTCAGCAGGGAAAATCTTTTATTGATTATTTCGAAGAAGTAGAAGGCGAGGCTTTGGCTACTTTGGTGGTTAATAAACTAAGAGGTTCGCTTAAAATCGCAGCTGTGAAAGCGCCTGGTTTTGGTGACAGAAGAAAAGCTATGTTAGAAGATATCGCTATCCTTACAGGTGGACAAGTGATTTCTGAAGAAAGAGGTTTCACTATGGAAAAATGCTTCTATCGAGCTTCTTGGTAAGGCTGAAAAAGTAGTAATTGACAAAGATAATACGACTATCGTAAACGGAGCAGGAGATGATGCTCAAAATCAAAGCAAGAGTAAACCAAATCAAAGCACAGTTAGAATCTACAACTTCTGACTATGACAAAGAAAAACTTCAAGAAAGATTGGCCAAATTGGCAGGTGGTGTAGCTGTGCTCTATGTAGGTGCTGCTTCTGAAGTGGAGATGAAAGAGAAAAAGACAGAGTAGATGATGCACTTCACGCAACGAGAGCCGCTGTAGAAGAAGGTATCGTAGCAGGTGGAGGAGTTGCCCTTTGTAAGAGCGATAGAATCTCTGAACAATCTTCACGGTGTGAACCAAGATGAAAACACAGGTATCAAAAATCGTGAAAAAGAGCGATAGAAGAGCCACTAAGACAAATCGTAGCAAATGCAGGCGGCGAGGGCTCTGTAATCGTAGCGAAAGTATCAGAAGGTAAGGCAGATTTCGGGTATAATGCAAAAACGGATGAGTTTGTAAACATGCTGGAAGCAGGAATCATAGACCCCTACGAAGGTAACCCGTGTAGCCCTAGAAAAACGCGGCATCTGTAGCAGGTATGCTTCTTACTACCGAGTGTGTCATCACAGAAATCCCAAAACCTGAACCACCAATGCCACCAATGGGAGGCGGTATGCCAGGAATGATGTAATCATATTACATAGATAAATAAAAACCATCTAAATTCAGATGGTTTTTATTATTTTTGTTCTGTATTATTTTATATATCATGAAAAAGGATATTATTTTTGCCTTATTGGGTTTGATGTTAGTCTCGTGTACGCCTTCTTTTTACTTCTTATTTTTGCTAAAATAGAGGATTTGAGCAAGCTTGATGGCAGGTATTATGCCAAGTCTGATTTGGAGCTGGGAAAAGATACCTATCAGCGAAAAAGCACATTTGCTAAGATTGTTTAATATGGATGGAAATATACAAGCCACCTACTATGTAGATGTGAAATTTGAAGAACCAAATAAGGTGCATCTCACTTATCCTATTTTAAAGAATGATAGCCTTTGTCATTGAAAAATAAGACTTTTACAGGAAAACGAAAGAAAAAGTTTAGAAATTATTTTTTGCGAACCAAGATATTTATATTCCTTTAGTTTATTCGGACTCCAATATTGATAAGCTGAAAATAGGTTTAGACATAACAGTCTTTTATTAGAAAAATACACCTATTTTGGCGGGAATATTCTTATTTTTGGGTCAAGTTTCGGAGGAAAAAGATATTTCCCTTTCTATAAATATGATGAGTATAAAGCTGCCAAATCTTTTCTATAAAAATGGGAAGTTTGGGATTTCAAGAGCAGACAAAACAATAGTAGAAACTGATTTATGATTATGCATATGATTTTGAAAATAATTATATCATAGCTGGTTACAAAGGAAAGGAAGAACTTCTGGATATCGATGGAAAGCAGATTATCTCCCAGATATGATGAAATAGCAGATATTCTCCCTTTGTATGGCAGAGGTGGTTTATTGGGAACCTTCTTTAAGGTAATGAATAATGGCAAAAATAGGTTTGGTAAATGAAAGTGGTAAAGAAATTATTCCTACAAAAATATGATGATATAGGATCTTATAATGGTTTTTTTCTCACTTGAACTAAAACAATAAATATGGCTATGCCACAACCGAAGGCGTGCTGTATCCTGCAATATATGATTTGTTGTATAATAATCATGCTGATTGTAGAAACCGAGTATATCATGCAGCTAAACGAGATGGAGAAGAATATATTTTTGGATAATGAAGGGAATGAGTATAAATCCCAAAAAAAGTTTCCTAAGGTATGGATAAGACAAATTACACAAGTCTGCCCTGATTTAGAAACCAAAAGAAAAAGTCTCTCCCTGATGAGGACGAGAAATAAATTTCCCTTGCTCGCTCTTATTGAGTGGCTTTTTGTTTTTATTTCGGTTTAAAAATAAAAAGCCTATCTTTACGGACTTTTTTTGAAAAATCTGAAAACATGTCACAAAACAATACTTTAAAGGGGAGTGCTCTTGGTGGGACTCGGAGCGACCAGCTACGGAATGTTGGCAACTTTCGTGAAACTCGCTTATTCAGAAAATTATACCATCAGCGGAGGTGACTGCTTCGCAGTTTGTTTTTAGGATTTTGGGAATGTTTCTCATTGGTCTTTATTACAAATTTAAAAACAAAGAAGCTACCGAAAACCCTTCTAAATCAGATATTGCCAAACTCATGCTGGCAGGGACTCTCTAGGGATGACCAGCGTTTTCTATTATCTCGCGGTGCGGTATATCAATGTTTCCATTGCCATAGTTCTGCTGATGCAGACAGTCTGGATGGGCGTGATTTTGGAGTATTTTTTTGGATAAAAGTAGTTCCATCCATGCAGAAAAATCATTTCCGTGGTGGTGGTGCTTACAGGGACTGTCTTTAGGCGACCAACTTGCTTCACTCAGACCTGAATATAGACTGGCGAGGGATTGTTTGGGGATGCTTGCGGCTTCATCTTTTACTACTACGATGTTTACTGCCAATCGTATTGCTCCTCACATTGCACCGCACAAAAGAAGTCTCTACATGCTTTTTGGCGGGGGCTGTTATAGTGGCTGTTTTTGGCTTTGTTACTCAGTTTGGGCCAAATAATTTTCCAATGGGCAAAAGAGCTTTTTCTGGAATAAATGAAAATAATGTTATCCAAGATTTTAATTTTGGGATTTTCACCAAATGGGGAATTGTCATTGCTCTTTTTGGGACGATTATTCCGCCGCTGCTTATGAATGCAGGTTTCCCTCATACAAGGTTGGGGCTGGGGAGTATCATCAGTTCTGTGGAGCTTCCTGTTTCCGTGATGATGGCTTTTTCATCTTTAGGCGAGACTGTTATTTTCAGCCAATGGGTAGGGATTGTCCTTATTCTGATAGCGATAGTTATCATGAATATTCAGTTTAAAAAGAAATAAAATTTATATTAAAGAAAAAAATAAACAATCAAAACCAAAGCTAAAATACAATGTTTTTAGCTTTTTAACCTCAAAAAAATATTTATGATTTCAAAAATTGTTTCCTCTGGCGTTGGGAGGTTTAGGAATTGGTACTACGGAATTTGTGATTATGGGACTGCTCCAGATGTCGCAAATTCGCTGGGCATGTCCATTCCACAGGCAGGATATCTTATCTCTTCCTATGCGCTGGGCGTGGTTATAGGGGCGCCTATTTTGGTGGCGTTCTCATCTAAATATCCTCCAAAGAAAAACTCTTATCGCATTGATGATTTTTATTTACCGTGTTCAATGGACTTTCTGCCGTTGCACCAGAATATTATACGCTTCTCGCTTTTAGATTTTTTTATCAGGGCTGCCTCATGGGGCATTCTTCGGAGTGGGAGCTGTGGTAGCGACTAGATTAGCACAAGAGGGCAAACAGGCTCAGGCGATAGCCGCAATGTTCTCAGGGCTTACGGTGGCAAATCTTGCGATGGTTCCGCTAGTGAACTACATCGGACAGATGGTCAACTGGCGAGTGGCTTTTTGGGATTGTGGCGGTTTTAGGACTGCTCACGGTTTTGTTTTTTAAAATTATGGCTTCCTCAAATGGGAAACCTCCGCAATGTGGGACTTCGCCAAGAGTTAGAATTTTTCAAAACACCCAAGGCGTGGCATATCATTGGGATTGCAGCGATTGGTTTCGGAGGGCTTTTCTCTTGGTTTAGCTATATCGCTCCTTTGCTTACGAAAGTTTCTGGTTTTCCAGCAGAAAATATTTCTTATCTGATGGTTTTGGCGGGCGCTGGAATGGTGGTAGGGAACTATCTCGGCGGGAAAACTCGCAGATAAAATCATTCCTGTGAAGGCGACAGCGTTGTTACTGCTTATGATGATGGTATTGTTGTTTTTGGTGTTTATGTTTTCGGAAAACCAAATGGCTTCATTGGTATTGACTTTCATTTGTGGGGCGCTGTCTATGGCGGCAGGTTCTCCGCTTAATATCCTGATGCTTCGCGCAGCCAAAAAAACTCGGAAATGATGGCAGCAGCGTTTATGCAGGCGGCTTTTAACATCGCAAACTCTCTGGGGGCGTTCTTGGGTGGTATTCCTCTTAGTTTAGGTTTGGCTTACAATTACCCTTCGCTTGTAGGAGTTTTACTGGCAGGATTGGGTTTCCTGCTGACCATTTTTATTATAAAATTTATAAAACGGAATAGAAAAAAGCAAAGTCTTTTGACTTTGCTGTTATCTTTAGTTCCATGATTTCTTCTAATAGAGGAGGAAGTTTGGTTTTAGGGTTGATATTATCATCATTCCAAAAAACTCATTACACAGCTTACATTTCTGTCTCGTACTTTTTCAGCAACATAATATATGGTTAGACTTTTTGCCTCCAGACATTCCTGCTAATGCTGCTGTGATGCCTTTTTAGTTTTAAAGTTACTTGTTTAGCCTTTTGTAGGAGTTCCCTCAAAAATAACATCTACCATTTTTCGGCTACAACCTCGCTTCCTTTTTCTTTGTTTAGTTATCATTAGCTGATTATCAATGGCATTTTGGGCATCTTGAATGTCTTTGTGAATAGACCAATTCATTGCGCCATTGTATGGGCATTGAACTGTATTTAGAGCAGTCCAATAACAACTTCCACCTAATTTAATTTCTCTTCCTGCAAAATTGATAACATAGGGCGTTATTAGTGAATAGTTTTCTTTTGGGATTTTATTTTCCAAAAATCATATTTACCAATTCTTCTTCCATGTTTTTATCGGTATTTCTAGCCTTTATAAAACCAGATAACAGAAATGTTATTATTCTTATTTTTTTACGAAATAGTAATTATTAACTTGCTGAATATCACCGATGATTTTACTGTTTTTAGTCACGAAAAATTATCCGTGTGGATATTGCTATTTTTGGTTTTAATGTCTTTGTTTGAGATTTTATGTTTGCTGAAAAACTTTTTAATCCTTCTTCATTAAAAGGATAGTTAAATTCTTCACTTGTGATGCTATAGCCATCTATGTTATACCATACATTTCCCATTGTTTTCTAATACAGAAAGTCGGTTCAGTAAATTGTTATCCTGTCCAAAAACAGAAAAACAGACATCAATAAGACGAATAATACTAATTTCTTCATAATATTATAATTAAGTTCAAACAAAAATAAGATAAATTTCATCAATTTACCTTATTTTTATAAATAATTTTCAAACTTACCCAAATGCCCTTTTTAGAAGGCTTTTCTACTTTTTGGTTCGCTGCCTCGGAAGGCTTTTGTAGAGTTCCATCGGAGCTTGGGTTCCGCCTAATGAAAAGCAGGGTTTTGTATTTTCTTGCAATTTCAGAGTTGAAAATTCCATTTTCCTTGAAATACTGGAAAGCATCCGCATCTAGGACTTCCGCCCATTTGTAGGAATAATATCCCGCCGAATATCCTCCTTGGAAAATATGCGAAAAACTTGGAGAAATCGCAGTTTCCACATTTACAGGGTAAAGATTACATTTTTCCGTTTGTTTTAGTTTCAAAGGTTTTGATGTCCTGCACGGCTTCGGGCTGTGTGTGGTAGGCCATATCCAAAAGACCAAATCCCAGTTGTCTCAGCGTTTGATAGCCTTCCATGAAGTTTTTAGACTCGTTGATTTTCTTGATTTTTCATCCGAAAGCACTTCGCCTGTTTGGTAATGTTTCGCAAAGGTTTTTCAAAAATTCTGGCTCATAGCAGTAGTTTTCCAAGAATTGAGAGGAAGCTCCACGAAAATCCCATTTCACCGAAGTTCCCGAAAGGTTAGGATACTGGGTATCAGCCAAAAATCCCATGCAGAGCATGCCCAAATTCATGGAATAATGTCGTTACCTCTTGGAAAGTTAGCAGACTTGGCGTGTCTGCGGTCGGTTTAGAGAAATTACACACTCACGGAAATATGCGGTCGCGAGTTTGCGCTGTCTTTTTCCATTGATTTTTTTGAAGCTGGTCATCCATGCGCCTGCTCTCTTGCCTTTTCTAGGGAAATAATCTACATAAAGCACTGCTTTTAGGTCGTTGTTCTCAAATACCTCATAAACACGCACTTCCGAGTGATATTTTCTGAATATCCGTAACTTCTTTAAAATCAAGATTAAAGAGTTTTTCCTGCCAAATCAAAAAAACAGCATCTTGCACCTTTTTCCAATGGGAAAAAAATGGTTTTAGTTCCTCATCATTGAGGTCAAATTTCTGTTTTCTCAGTTTTTTTCTGCATAGTAGGCGTGGTCATAAGCCTCCATTTTTGTCTATTCCATCGGCTTTTGCTAGCTCTTTTTAGTTGGGCAGTTTCCTTCTCTGCGTAAGGCGTAGCTGCTGTGAGAAGCTGATTTAGAAAATCAAAAACTTTCTTTTGGGCTTTCTGCCATTCTCTCCTCTAAAACATATTCCGCAAAGTTTTTGTAGCCGAGAAGTTCCGCTTTTTGTTGTCTTAGATTGATGATTTCTTTGATGAGGTTCTGGTTGTCAAACTCGCCTCCGTCAAATGCTTTTTTTGCCATTTGCCAAAGCCAGTTCTTGTCGCAGATTTCTATTATCCGCGTAGGTCATCGCTGGGATGTAGCTCGGATATTGCAGTGTAATAGCATAGCCTTCCAGCCCTCGCTCTTTGGCTTCTTCGGCGTATTGTGCTAAAAATAGGCTCTGGAATTCCAGCCAAATCCTCTTTATTGGTAATGTGTTTGAAATAAGCATTAGTCGCTGCGAGTACATTTTTGCCCAAAGTTCAGCGATTTTACAGACAAGTCAATATCTATTTTTCTAATTTCTTTTTGTCTTCCTCGTTTAGCAGAGCACCATTTCGGACAAAACCTTTGTAAGTTTCGTTCAGCAGGGTTTTCTGCTCTTCGTTTAGGTTAAGATTTTCCTTTTCATCAAAAAAACCTTTTTTTATTCTTTTGGAAAAGTTTTTTTCGTTTTGAGAAATTTTTAGATGAAAAATTCTGTCAAAATAGGCGAAACTTCTTGTGCTATCTTTCTGAATTTCATCATTGGTTTCAGCAGAATTTAGATTGAAAAAATACTAGAAACTCTGTCCAGCTGTTCGCTAGAATACGCCAGCGCCTCTATGGTGTTTTCAAAAGTTGCTTCGGCAGGGGTTGTTTGCTATTGTATCAATTTCTTTTTTTCTGACTGAGCGATAAGTTCCTGAAAAAGCAGGTAAATAGTTTTCTTCTTTAATCTCCTGAAAAGGAGCTGTTTCGTATTTTGTATTGAATTTTTGGGTAAGGATATTCATTGTTTTGATTTTAAAATTTTACAAATTTAGCGAATAATCTCCATGAAAAATAAATTTTGTAATTTTATCCAAAATAAAAATATTTGGAATGAATCCTGAAATTTTTGAAGGAAATCTGCACCACAAAAATGCCGTTTGGAAAGTATAAGGACAGAATCCTCGCCGACCTGCCCATTTCCTATCTGGAATGGTTCCAGCGAAATGGCGGTTTCCCAAAAGGAAAAACTCGGCATGCAGCTCGCCACTGTTTATGAAATCAAACTCAAACGGACTGGAAGACCTACTGAAAACGATAAGAATTTTTGAATAATTATTCTCTGCAAAGCCTTGATTTCATCTCTCAGCCTTGCCGCAGTGATGAAGTCAAGATTTTTCGCCGCGGCTTCCATTTCTTTCTGCTTTTCGGCGATTATTTTTCTATTTCTTCCGTGCTGTGCTTTTGCTTTCTGTTCGGTAGCTTGTTTTAGGATTTCTTTTTGAGTGTATTTGGCATCTGGGAAATCTTTACTTCTGCCGACTAATGTTTCGGAAATCTTCTTATTAAGGGCTTTTGGGAACAATTCCGTGCTGTTCGTTGTATTGGATTTGTTTTTTTCGCGGCGGTAGTTGGTTTCATCTATGGTCGCCTGCATGGATTTTGGTGATTTTGTCGGCATACATTATGGCTTTACCATTGATATTTCTCGCCGCCCGTCCCACAGTCTGAATCATGAGAACGGCGAGAGCGGAGCATTCCTTCTTTGTCAGCATCCAAAATAGCAACCAACGAAACCTCTGGTAAATCAAGTCCTTCTCTGAGGAGATTGACCCCGACCAAAACATCAAACAAACCGACGCGCAAATCCTGCATAATCTGGATACGCTCCAAAGTCTCCACATCCGAATGGATATAACGAGTTCTAACCCCTGAATTTTTGTGAAATATTTGGTGAGTTCCTCTGCCATTTTTAGTTAAAGTCGTTACCAAAACCCGCTCATCTTCTTCGGCTCTTTTTGGATTTCTTCCATCAGGTCATCTATCTGGTTTTCAGTCGGTCGCACTTCTATTATAGGATCAAGAAGTCCCTGTCGGACGGATAATCTGCTCGATGTATTCGCCGCCTGTTTTTTTCTAGCTCATAGTCGGCAGGAGTGGCAGAAACATAAATCACCTGATTCTGCATTTCTTCAAATTCCTCAAATTTCAATGGCGGTTGTCCATCGCTGCTGGAAGCCGGAAACCATATTCTACCAAAAGCTTCTTTTTCTGCTTTTCGGTCTCCGCCATACATGGCGTGAATCTGCTGAATGGTAACATGGCTTTCATCGATAACCATCAGAAAATCCTTTGGGAAATAATCCAAAAAGACAGAAAGGGCGTGTTCTGGCGCTCTTCCATCGATATACCGAGAATAATTCTCAATCCCAGAGCAGTAGCCGAGTTCTTTTATCATTTCTAAATCCAGTTCGGTTCGCTCTTGTAATCGTTTGGCTTCTAGTGGTTTGTCTATTTCTTTTGAAGAAATCAACCTGCTTTTACCAAATCATCTTGAATGTTCCGAATGGCAGAATTTAGCGTTTCTTTGGAAGTTGCAAAAAGATTGGCAGGATAGATATTGATTTTATCAAAATTAGAAATAATATTCCCTGAAACAGGGTCAAAAACTTTGGATTTTTCTATTTCATCACCGAAAAACTGTATTCGCACTGCGCTATCAGCATAGGCAGGGAAAAACATCCACCACATCGCCTTTACACGAAATGTCCCTCGCGAAAAACTCGTTCAGCGTTTCTGGAATAGAGTGCATTTACCAGTTTGTGAAGGAGCTGTGTTCGGGAAATTTTAGAATTAAGTTCCAATTCTATCAAAGATTTATTAAATTCCGTAGGGTTTCCAATCCCATAAATACATGAAACAGAGGCTACTATCAGTACATCTCGCTCTGCCAGAAAGCAGACTTGCCGTAGCAGAAAGCCTGAGTTTTTTTCTACCTCCTCATTGATACTCAAATCCTTTTCTATGTAAGTCCCTGTGCTGGCAATATACGCTTCGGGCTGGTAGTAGTCGTAATAACTTACAAAAATACTCCACAGCATTTTCAGGGAAAAACTCTTTGAACTCCATAAAAAGCTGTGCTGCCAGAGTTTTATTATGAGCCAAAAACCAGAGTAGGTCTTTGATTTCATTGACCACATTGGCGATGGTGAAAGTCTTTCCAGAGCCTGTTACTCCGAGCAGTGTCTGGTATTTTTCGCCGTTTTCTAGGCCGTGGACTAGTTTTCTTGATGGCCTGCAGGCTGGTCGCCTGTGGGCTGGTATTCTGATTGGAGTTTGAAATTCATTAAAACTTAATTTTTACAAAAATACTTATTTTTGATTTTGGAAAAGAGTAGAGCGTTAATAATATATTAAAAAAATGACAAAAAGTCTTTTTGTTTTATATTATATTTGCATATATTATTAATTATTTAAAAATTTAGAACACAATGAAAAACGGTTTTTAGTTTTAGGTTGCTTATTAGCAATAGGATTTTCTTCTGTATCTTGTAACAGAGATGATGGTATGCCAGAAACTGTATTAGTAGATACAACAATCCAAAGATTCGACCTTCCTAAAAGAGCAGATCACTTGATCGCATCTATGTTAGGAGAGCAAATTTATGATGCGACTTTCACTAATAAGAATGTTGCAAATCCTTTTAGTGCATCAGAAGTTTATACTGGAGTAACTGTTACATCTGTAACAAAAGTTAGCTACAGCAAACGCTGACAATGGAGCTGTTTATCAAGTAGTTTTATCAAACGGAATCGAACTTGGATTCAAACAAGATGGTACATGGGCATATGTTGATGGAAAGACAAATGTATTAAAAATATTCAGTTTGGAATTACTTACCAGCACCTGTTAATGCTGCTATTAGAGCTTCTGCAAATTCTATCACTAATATTGTTAAGATAGAAATATCAACTGCTGATGTTTATACAATAACATTCCAAGGTGGAGCTGTTGCTAAGTATAATGCAGATGGTACAGCTGCTTAATTTTCAGTAAAAGAAAATATTATAAAAAATCGTTTAGAGTTTATCTAAGCGATTTTTATTTTAGTGTAAAAATAAAAATCCCCATAAGAATGAGGATTTTCATTTTAATATTAATTAGTATTTTTCTCAACCAAAAACTCTCCATCCGAAAGGATCTTCAGCTAGATTAGTTTGTATGTTGATGAGGTCTCTTTTAGAGTAAGGGCAAAAACTTTCCTCCTCGCTTAGTTTTGTAATTCAAGTCTTTCATCATTGTAGCCAATAGCTTCGAAAGAGCTCGTAACTACAGCAGTTCCCACGCCCCATACTTCTTTAAGGGTTCCGTTTCTATGGGCATTTACTACATCTTCTACGGCGATATCACCCACGACTACATTGATACCTCTTCTTCTGTGCCAGCTGGATGATGCTGTCTCTGGTAACTCCATCTAGGATTCTATCGGAAGTTTTAGGAGTGTAGATAGTGTCGCCTATTCTTACCATTACATTCATCGTTCCACTTTCCTCAAAGTATTTGTGAGTAGCATCATCAGTCCAGATAATCTGCTGGTATCCTTCCTCGTTTGCTAATTGTGTAGGGTAGAATGCTCCAGCGTAGTTACTTGCTGCTTTAGCAAAATCCAACTCCACCATTCGCAGCTCTAGAGTAATAGTCAGAGATTTTTGCAGAAACAGGCGCTGTGTAGTAGCTTTTAGCAACGGTAGCCAAGATAGCAAACATATATTTGTTAGCTGGTCTAGCCATAAGTGCTTCTTCAGTAGCGAAGATTACAGGTCTAAGGTATAGTGAAAACCCTTCTCCGAAAGGCACCCAGTTTCTCCACATCTACTAGGGCTTTTTAGTCCTTCCATGAAAAACTTCTTCTGGAAATGGCAGGCATAGCAAGACGCTTAGTAGATTTGTTAATTCTTGCGAAGTTCTTTTCTGGACGGAATAAGAAAAACATTGTCATCTTTGTCCTTGTAGGCTTTCATTCCTTCGAAACAAGCCTGACCATAGTGTACTCCCCATCATCGCAGGAGAAAACTCCATTTTCCCATAAGGCATAAGTCTAGGCTCGCTCCCATTTTTCCATTTTTCGTATTCACAAACTATCATGTGGTCAGTAAAACCACTTCCGAAAGTTAAATTGTCCTTGTCAATAGTCTCTAAGCGAGATTTTTTTCTACTTTTTGAATAATCATAGTAATAAAACTTTAATTGATGAACTACAAAGGTAATCATTTATTTTGTATTTAAAAAGGTCTATCTTTGTAAGGTTATAAGGTAGATTAATAATAAAAAATTTAAAAGTAATTTTTAATAATAATCAATAGTTATGGAGAAGTCAAAAGTTATGGAGAGACCAAACATTTTTGAAATTGCGACAAAAAGAATTAAGCCAAGATGCCTTTATTACTTGGCTTTTGAAATGGGCAGATGATTCTTATAAAAGCCACAGATGAAGATTTGCATCAATGTGGGAAAGAATTTGTTTCTACATTGATAAAGAATCAATACCCAAATTTTTTTCTGAATCTATAAATAAAGTAGAAGCGGGTAGACAGTGGAAAAAGATAGATGTATGGGCAAAAGTAAATGATAAATATCTTATCATTATAGAAGATAAAATAAATAGTAGGGATCATTCTGAACAATTAAAAAGATATAAGGGAGTTTGCGGAAGAAAAATGGAACGGAAATAATAAAGAAAAGCCTATTTGTATCTATCTAAAAACAGGGAATGAGTGTAAAGCAAACCTTAAAAATAAAAGACAAAAAGAATACTATATATTTGACAGAAAAGATTTTTATTAATTTACTTAATAAGTTTGGGCAAATAAAAATAATATTTTTGTTGATTTTAGAGAGAATGTTGCAAATAGACAATTTAACGAATGGGTATGATAAGGTAGAAATTAGTAAATGGGAAGGTTATGAATGGCAAGGATTTTATATGGTGATAGAAGATAAGGTAAAAACACATAGAATGGGGATATAGAAATACTGTGGCTAGAGGTTTTTGAGTTTTTGGCTGACTTGGGAAAAAGTGGGAGATGTTTCATTTATTCACAGATAGAACAAGGGAGGCTTTTTGCTTTTAAAATAAAAACTGAGAGGAAAAAGTAAAAATTGGAATGAAATAAGAGATGAATTTTATGAACTTATATCAGCAAAAGGGAAAAATATGGATGTGGATGTATAAAAACCTAAAAAGAAAGGGCAATGGACCATCAATGAATTATGCAATCGTAGAACAAAAAGACTGGTTAGGAGAAGGTATTGTAGATGTAGATAAAGCAGCAGAAAATTTAAATCAATATTTAAGGTTTTTAAGAGAATTTGTAGAAGAGTATAATGGAAGAAAGAAGTAAAATGAAAAAGAATCGTGAAGACCACAGGTGACAACAGCAGAACGCTTTATATAGAAGAACTGGACGAGTGTTATCACTCGCATCATGGAGCATTGCAGGAAGCGGAGCATGTTTTTCATAAAAACGGATTAGAAAAAAACTGGACAAAAAGAAATCAACATCTTGAAATGGGCTTTGGGACGGGATTGAATGTCTTGGTAACATTGCAGAAATTCTTCAATCAACGGATTTGAGAATTAATTATTATTCATTGGAGAAATATCCCATTAGTTTGGAAGAAGCCCAAAATTTGGATTACGGGAAATTATTTGAAAATCCAGTGATAAAGGAAGCTTATACCAAAATTCATAGCTGTGAATGGGAAAAAGCTGGTTCAGATTCAGCCCAATTTCTTTTTGAAAAAGATAAAAACTGACTTTTTGAATTGGATAAAATAGAACTTCCAGAGATAGATTTGGTGTATTATGATTGTTTTCGGAGCGAGGGTTCAGCCAGATTTATGGGAAAAAGCCTTTGTTTGAATTAGTTAAAACTAAAATGAAAAAAGGAGGGCTTTTTGACAACATATTCCTCCAAAGGAAGCGTCAGAAGGGCTTTGCAGGAATTAGGCTTTGAGGTTCAAAAATTAGAAGGCCCAAAAGGAAAAACGCGAAATGCTCAATGCTGTTTTTATTATAAAAATCCCTAGAAATTTCTAAGGGATAACACTTTTAAATTTTAGAAAGTAAATCTCATACCAAGTCCGAATCTTGCGGCATTAAAATCAGAATCTCCTGAATAGAACCAAACTCTAGGTCTCCAGTCAAAGAATATTCCTAGTGGCGCTCCTGGAATCTTGAAATCTATCCCAGCAACAGGAGCGATAGAGAATACTATGTTTCCACCACCTTTCGGGAAAGAGAAACCAGGTCCCATACCGATATACCAAGCTAATCCTTTTGCACCACCACCAAACGGCTGTTCGTAATGATACATAAAACTAAGGTGAGTGGCTCCACCACCGAATAATACAGCAAATTCTCCTGCGTGATTTCTTGAAAAGAAATGCTTAACATGAGGACCAGCTCATTGTTCCGTCACCTACATCAGCAAGGATACCGATTCCTGTGTTGTAAGTTGAACCTCTCTGTGCATTCATTTTTGATAATCCAAAAAGAAAGCACCATGAAAACGCTTAATAATTTCACTACATTTCTCATAATTAAAAATTTAATTTTTAAAAACTATTAAATATACATAACGAAAAACGAAGTTTATTTTGTTTTTATAAAAATCCCTAATTTTGGAAATATTTTTAGTGTGTAATTTATAGCATATAACTATGGCAGAGAATTTATTTATCCCAGAAAACGGAACGAAAAAACAGAAAAATACGAAGCACTATTGCCTCAGCTGGAAGCTCTTGTAGAGGGCGAAACGGATCTGACGGCTAATTTAGCCAATGTTTCTTCGGCGCTGCATCAGGTTTTTCTTGGTGGTGGGTAGGATTTTTATTGGGTAAAAATGAAGAGCTGGTTTTGGCTCCATTTCAAGGGCCGATAGCCTGTACTAGGATAAAGTTTGGCAAGGGCGTTTGTGGAACGGCTTGGAAGGAGGAAAAATCCCAGCTGGTTCCCGATGTGGAAAAAAATTCCCTGACATATCGCGTGTAGCTCTGCGACCAAATCAGAAATCGTAGTTCCTATTTTTTTGATAAGAATAGGAAAAGTAGCAGGCGTTCTCGATGTAGATAGCGAACAGTTTGGGACTTTAGATGAAACGGATGTATTTTTATTTAGAAAAGATAGCAGAGATAATTTCTGCGAAAATTTAAACGCAGGTTTAGATTTTTATTCTTTTCCTTTAATAGAGAATTTCTCGTAGCTGGCGTAGGGTTTTAGGTAGCCCTGCTGCCAGTTGGATATCAGTAGGCTTTCCAGATATTCGTCATCTCTGTATTTGTGTGGATTGTATTCCTTTTTGAGGTCTATATCAGCCACATTTCCCTGTACATTCCAAAGAAAAGCATTAAAAACCACCTTTTGAGTTCTTTTTATCAGTTCATAGACGGTTTTCCCTGTGGAACGGTTCATGAGTTTTTGCGAAAATCTGCCCTTCGGAGGTGGTCAAATCCCTTTAGTTTGGTTTTCGTATTGTGAAGCCAATTCTTTTTGTTTTTCTCTTATGTGTTTTCTTTTTCTCCTCCTTTCATATCTTGTATATCAGCTTGTAAACTGCGGTATTGTTCTAATGCAGTGAGAAAAGAGGATACACACGGGTGAGTTTTTATTGAGGAAAAAGTAATAATTTCGGTCAAGCTGGTTGTTGAATTTCGGTTTTGAGGCAAGGTATAGTTCATCCATGATGACTATTCGCTCTCCATCGATTTCATAAACTTTGGCTTTCAGGACATTGTCATAATAATATTCTTTCCATATTCATCCACCAATATTTCTGCATTGGGTTTTCCTTGGGCATTTAGAATAAGCCCGAAACAAATAAGAAATAAATAGTGTAGTTTATAAAAATCATTACTTTTTACATCAATTTTTAATTTGTTCAACAATACAAAAATCATTCCTTTATGGTTAAATTTAAAAAGAATCGTTAGAATTTTTTTAGAAAAATATTTAAATACAGCATCTCCCACAGGGTTTGAAACAAAACGGACAACAGCTTTGTGTGACTATATCAGCCCTTTTGTGGATAAGGTAGAAGTAGATTATTACGGAACGGCATACGGAATTATCAATCCCAAGGCTGAGTTCAAAGTAGTAATAGAAGCCCACGCCGACGAAATCTCTTGGTATGTGAACTATATCACGGATGATGGATTGATTTATGTTATCAGAAATGGTGGTTCAGACCAAGTCATCGCACCATCCAAAGTGGTTAATATTCATGGTAAAAAGGTGTGGTAAAGGGAGTTTTCGGTTGGCCTATATTCATACGAGAGCCAATCAGAACGAACCAACACCGAAATTGGACAATATTTTCATAGACTGTGGTGCGACTACCAAGGAGGAAGTAGAGGAATTGGGCATCCATGTAGGCTGTGATGATTACTTACCCAGATGAGTTTTTTTGAGCTGAATGACAGATATTTTGTTTGTAGAGCGTTGGACAATAGAATGGGAGGTTTCATGATTGCAGAGGTGGCTCGTATGTTGAAAGAAAACAAGAAAAAACTGCCGTTTGGGCTTTATATTACCAATTCTGTTCAGGAAGAAATCGGGCTTCGTGGAGCGGAGATGATAGCAGAGCGTATAAAAGCCAAATATCGCAATAGTTACGGATGTTACCCATGACACTACCACTCTGATGATAGAGAAAAAGAAGGAGGGCGACCAAAAATGTGGAGCAGGGCCTGTAATCGCCTATGCACCAGCAGTGCATCACAAAGTGAGAGATTTGATAATAGAAACTGCTGAAAGAAATAACATTCCGTTTCAAAGAGCAGCATGCAGCAGGGCTACGGGAACAGATACAGACGCCTTTGCTTATTCTAATGGAGGGATTCCATCGGCACTGATTTCCTTGCCGCTTAGATACATGCACACCACGGTAGAAATGGTAGACAAGAAAGATGTAAGTGATATTATAAAAACTGATTTACAATACTTTATTACAAATTAAACCTAAAAATAGAACTAAAATATTTTTTTAGTAAAAATTAAAAAATTATGAAAATCAATCTTCCAGATAAACTGTATTATTCCATTGGAGAGGTGGCGTTGGCTTTTGGGGGTTAATGCATCACTGCTTCGCTATTGGGAGAAAGAATTTCCTATTCTCAATCCTATAAGAAAGGAACCCGCTATTTCACGCCGGAGGACATTAAAAACTTGAAGATTATTTATCATTTAGTCAAGGAAAAAGGCTACACCTGGATGGAGCTCGTATTGCGCTGGTAACCAATGATAAAAATAGAAGAAAATGTGAATATCATAGAGCGGCTTGAATTTGTTAAAAAGTGAACTAAATAAGCTAAAAATTCACTAATTGATAAAGAACAGGCATAAATATATTGTTTAATTAAAAATAGTTTTATATTTGCTATCCAAAAAATATAATAAATCATTATGGAAGTAGTTCAACAGAAGAAGGGACATCCTAAAGGACTTTACCTCTTGTTTTTACTGAGATGTGGGAGCGTTTCAGTTATTATGGAATGCGTGCGATACTTATTCTTTACCTTACTAAAAAGTTCATAGAGGGAGGCTTTAGGAATGGATGAAAAATATGCAATGCTGTTGTATGGATACTTTACGGGCTTCGTATATTTTACACCTTTGATTGGTGGCTGGCTGGCTGATAGATATTTGGGAAAAAGACTAGCTGTAATGATAGGAGGTGTTACGATGATGCTGGGGCAGTTCACTCTATTTGGATTGAATAGTACGACAGGGCTTTATATTGGTTTGTTATTACTAATTATAGGAAATGGATTCTTTAAACCGAATATTTCTACTTTGGTAGGAGGTCTGTATAAAGATGGGGATAGCAGAAGAGATGCTGCATTTACGATTTTCTATATGGGGATAAAACCTTTGGGGCAATGATTGCACTGCTAGTAATAGTGTTGTTACAGATAATATGTTTGCTACAACCAATGAGGATGGTTCTATTTCCTATGGGTATAGATATGGATTCTTGGTATCTGGGATAGGAATGTTATTAGGACAGGTGATATTTAACTTGTTAGGCCCTAAGTATTTAGGGTGATTTAGGAACAAAACCTGTTGGAGCAGTTTCAGATACTGAAGTTGCAAAAAGTTCAAAAATCTATAAACCCAGAAACTGGAAAAAGAATTAGATGAAAAAGATGAAAAACAGCGTATTTCTGTAATCTTTATTTTATTGATTTTTGCAGTATTCTTCTGGGCAGGATTTGAGCAAGCAGGTTCTTCATTATCATTATATACAGATAAATATATTGACAGAAGTATCGGTCTTTTTGAAATTCCTACTTCTTGGTTCCAGTCTGTGAATCCGCTGTTTATAGTAACTTTTAGCTCCATTATTTACTTTGTTTTGGGCTTCTCCGATTGGGCGAAGACTAACAACTCCTGTGAAAATGGGTATAGGGATGATTATTCTTGGTGCAGGATTCTTATTTATGATAGGAGCGGTAGCAGAAAAGAAGTGCTAATGGAGATGTAAATGATGTAAATAATAAAGCGGCTCTTATGTGGTTAATAATGACTTATTTACTTCATACTATTGGAGAACTTTGTATTTCGCCAGTGGGACTTTCAGTGGTGACTAAACTTTCGCCTCCTAAATTGGCCTCTGTGCTTATGGCGGTATGGATGTTGTCATCATTCTTTGCTAATATCGTAGGAGGATATATTGCTTCATGTAGAAACTATGGGCGCAGGAGAGGTGTTTACCTACATCGCAGGATTTGTGAGTGTATGTGGAGTTTTACTGATATTACTTAATAAAGTAATTCTGAAACTGATGCACGGAGTGAAATAAATGAAATATGTTAAATAAAGTATAAAAAGACCGTTAAATTTCGGTCTTTTTATTTTTTTCAAAGAAAAAAAGTTTTTATATTTGTTGCTTATAAATTTTAGTATCTCGAATGAAAAAATAGCAATTGTATTTTTCTGTGTTTTCATCAATGTTTATGATGGCGCAGGTGAACTGGATGAGTATGGATCAGGCACTCGAAGCACAGATACCCAAAAAGATAATGATTAAATTCTACACAGACTGGTGTTCTATGTGTAAGATGATGGATAAAAAATACATTTTCCAATCCTGTGATTACAGAATACATCAATGATAATTACTACGCAGTGAAGTTCAATTCCGAAGGAAATGAAGATGTAACTTTCCAAGGATTCAACAATCCAGACTTTAACCCAAAAAAGAAAACCTACTTATGGAGGCGGACCTCAGCACCAGTTTGTAACTTATTTCGGTGTGAAAGGATATCCTACCACGGTTTTCCTTGACGAAGACCAAAAAGCTTTTGACTGGGCTTGTCGGTTATTTTCAATCCGAGAGACATGGAAGCGTATTTGGCTCTTTTTGCGACCAATGAATTTAAAAAATAAAAACTCAGCAAGAGTGGCAGTCTTACAGAGAGAAATTTAAAACATAAAAATTAAAAAGTTAATCCTTATGAAAAAGCTAATTTTCTTGATGGGAATTTTTGGGATGAGCCTTCTTCACGCTCAGAGTAATATCCCTGAAGCTCAGAAAGGAGTGGAGTACGGAGCTGATGTTCCTGAAAACATTACTTATAATGTGCAGTCTCCAGACCAAGTGATAAAGTCTCTGAAGAAGAAAAACGAGATAGACAGAGTAACCATCAAGGGAAGAGTAACGGCAGTTTGTCCTAAAAAGGATGCTGGGTTACATTAGAAAACACTCAGAATGTAGAGGTTTTCGTGAAGATGAAAGATTATGCTTTTTTTCCTTCCTCAGAATATTGCTGGTAAAAACTATTCTGCTGGATGCGAAAGTGACTAAACAAGAAAACTTCCGTGAAAGAACTTCGTCATTATGCCAGAGGATGCAGGAAAAATCAAAAAGAAGAAATTCACAAAATCACAAAAACCAAAAGTAGAAATACGAGTTTTAGCAAACGGAATCAAAGTCATAGATTGATAATTTTTAGGTTAACAGCACTCCTATTTTGGAGTGCTTTTTATTAAATATTTTTGGGTTTCTTCTTCACGAATAATGTGAGTAAAAAAATCCTAAACACAGCAGAACCAGCCCGATGATGTAGGAATAAACTCCTGCCTGCTCTTGGAAATAATCTTTCATATAAGCCGTAATCTGTGGGCCAATCAGTCCGCCTATTCCCCAGCCCACCATCATAATTCCGTAGAGAGAGGCCATCAGATTAGGGTTGTATTGTTCTTTGACCAAAGAAGGCATTACCCCAAGGCTTCCGCCGTAGCACAATAAAACCAAGCAAACACCCAAGAAAAACACGATAGGATTTTTGAGTAAAAATGAGACAATGAAAATGCAAATTTCTATCAAAAAATCATTCTGAAAGTCTGGATTCTTCCCACTTTATCAGACACCCCTCCCCACATAAATCTTCCAAAACCATTGCACAGAGAGCTTATTCCTATCAGCGTAGCGCCGTGCTGCTCCAGCTCTGTGGCATCTGTCATTCCCTCAGCTCTGAGGTAATCTTGTAATAAAGGCGACTGAACGCGATGAAAAATCATCCCAGCAATCACACTAAACATGAAAAACAACCAAGATGCGATGTATTCGCGCTGGATAATGGTTTTATAAATTGCTGAAAATGAGATTTCTGTGGTGTTTTGGGAAGTGGTGTTTTTATGCTTAATTGATAAGTAAATATCGGCAAAACAATCAGCAGCATACAGCCAATCGCAAAGGAAAGTAACAGCCAGATTTTCCTCAAATAAATTTAAGAAAAAACGGTGCTAATATTTTTAGACATGATTAAAAGCACCCAGCCCAAAACCTCATGACAACCAGTCCAGTAGCGAGACCTTGTTTGTCTGGAAACCAGCTCGATACGGCCACCACGGGCGTCACATATGCCATTCCTAAACCTATCCCGCCGATAAAACCGAAACCGATGTATAATAAAGGCAAAAATCTCTAATTTTAGAGCAAAAATAAGAAACGATATATCCCAGCCCATAGAGCACAGCTCCCATAGTAGCGAGGTTTTTAGTTTGAATTGATGTAGTTTCGCGCCGCACCATGCCGATGTTACTCCCATCATCAGGTTAGAAATACTGAAAGCCCACGCTGTTTCTCCCTGTGTCCAGCCATAGGCCCTCGCTGACAGGCTTTTTGAGAAACTCCATGCATAGACCGTTCCCTAAAAATAAATGGGTAAGAATAGCCGCAATAGCTATGAACCAACGATTTTTTTATTCTCCATATAAAAATAATTAGGGCGCAAAAATATATAAATAAATTAAAACGAAAAAGTTTTTGTGATTTTTTTCCGAGGCTTTTTGAGAATAAAAATTGCCTTCTACTATTGAAGGCAATTCGCAATTTTTAAATTTATAAATGAAAAACTAAACTTTATTCTGCTATCATTTCAAAGTCTCCTTTTATTTGGACTTTGTCGCTGATCATCGCTTCTGGATATCCTCCACCGACACCAAAATCAGAACGCTTGATAACTCCTACCACTTGGTATCCGTAAGTCTTACTCATAGGATTTACCACCATTCCTTTGTACAGCATATTTACGGTAACAGGCTTAGTTACACCATGAAGCGTAAGATTTCCAGTTACTTGGTAAAGGTTTTTCTTTATCGCTTTGATGCTGTTTCCTTGGAAAGTCATCTCTGGGAATTTTTTTCACATCGAAGAAATCTTCATTTCGGAGATGGTTGTCCCTTGCCTCAATGTAAAGCGTGTTGATAGAATTCACATCCACCACGAAATTGATTTTAGAGTTTGTGAAATTCTTTTCATCTACATTTATGCTTAGGGCAGCTTTCTCAAAATTCCTGTAATTTCGCTGATTCCCAAGTGAGTTACCGAAAACTGTATTCTGCTGTGCGCAGGGTCTGATTTTAAAGCATTTTGGGCAAATGAATTTACAGCCATTAGACCCATAAATAATAATGATACTATCTTTTTCATATTTTCTAATTTTTATTGATGCAAAGATATGGTTAATAAGTATCCAAAAAATTGATTTATGATAAGATTTTTAAAATATTTATGCCTAAAATTAGCCAATCTCTATTCCGTTTTCTACCTTTTCATCAGGCGTCACGAAAGATAGTTTGCCATCTGGCTTAGTCGTAAGCAGAAGCATTCCTTGGGATTCTATTCCTCGGATTTTTCTTGGAGCGAGGTTTAGAAGAATCATCACTTGTTTGCCGATGATTTCCTCAGGGCTGAAACTTTCTGCAATTCCCGAAACCACGGTGCGAACATCCACGCCGGTATCTACTTTTAGTTTTAGTAATTTGTCGGCTTTTTCTACTTTTTCAGCTTCTAAAATCGTAGCTGTTCTAGGGTCTATTTTTCGTAAAAGTCATCAAATGAAATTTGTTCTTTCATAGGGTTTGTGTTAGGATTGGTTTTTGGTTGTTTATTTTTGTATTTTCCAGCTTTTTGATTTGAGCCTCTATCACATCATCTTCTATTTTTAGAGAAAAAGCAGCGGCATTTCATTGATTTGGTGCCCTGTCGGGATAGGGCGGCGTGTTTAGAACTTCATACCAGTTTTTGTTCTCGAGATTTAGTCCAGATTTCATTTTTGGGAAGTGAAAGGCAGGAACGGCTCACACAAATACGCCAGTGCTCCAGCGACTTGTAATGCACAGAACATCTGTGTTTTCACGCGTTCTGGATTGTCTTTTTATCACTTTCCAGGTTCTTCATCAGCAAGGTATTTATTTCCTAATCTTGCTAAATTCATCATCTCGGTAAGGGCATCACGGAAGCGGAATTCATCTAGGTTTTTACCGATTTTTTCTGGAATTTGCTGCATTTCGTGGAAGAGGTCTTTATCCACTTGCTCAAATTCATTAGGCTGAGGAACAATTCCGTTGTAATATTTCTGGGTAAGAACCGTCACACGATTGATAAAATTCCCAAAAATCCCTACCAATTCCGAGTTGTTTTTGGTCTGAAAATCTTTCCAAGTAAAATTATTATCCTTTGTTTCTGGCGCCGAAGAAAGCAGTGCGTAGCGCAGTGCATCCTGCTGGTCAGGGAAATCCTTACATATTCGTGAGCCCATACAGCCCAGTTTCTCGAAGTAGAAATTTTATCATTTTCAAGGTTAAGGAATTCAAACGCAGGGACATTTTTCGGCATGATGTAGTCTCCATGAGCTTTCATCATCGATGGGAAAATGATGCAGTGGAAGACAATGTTATCTTTTCCTATGAAATGAATAAGGTCTGTTTTCTTCATTTTGCCAAAAATCTTTCCAGTTTTTGCCGTTTTTCTGCCCATTCCTGCGTGAAAGAAATATAACCGATAGGCGCATCAAACCAAACATAAAAGCACCTTGCCCTCCGCGTTTGGAAGTGGAACAGGAACGCCCCAGTTTAGTCTACGAGTCATGGCTCTCGGTTTTAGTCCGTCATTGAGCCAAGATTTTTACTTGTCCGTATACATTAGGTTTCCAGTCGTCCTGATGTCCTTTGATAATCCATTCGTTCAGGAAATTTTCATACTCATTTAGAGGAAGATACCAGTTTTTGGTTTCCTTTTTAAAACAGGCGTGTTACCGCTGAGCATGGATTTTGGGTTGATAAGTTCCGTCGGCGAAAGGGTGGAGCCGCATTTTTCGCACTGGTCGCCATAGGCATTTTTCATTGCTGCATTTTGGGCATGTACCTACGATATATCTGTCGGCAAGGAATTCTCCTGCCTGTTCATCAAAAATTGTTCAGAAATTTCTTCTTCGAATTTACCTTTGTTATAAAGGTTTAGAAAAGAATTCTTGGCTTACTTCATAGTGTTTTTGGAAGTCGTTCTGGAATATTCATCAAAGGAAATCCCTAAATCCCATGAAAGATTTTTGATGATTTCATGATATTTGTCCACCACATCCTGCGGAGTGATGCCTTCTTTTTGCCCTAATGGTGATGGGAATTCCGTGCTCATCAGAACCACAGATAAAGGCAATTTTCTGTCCTGTGTTTCTCTGAAATCTTGCATAAACATCGGCAGGGATATATACACCCGCCAAATGCCCGATATGCACAGGTCCATTGGCATAAGGCAGGGCAGCGGTAATCATTTTTCTCTTTGACATATAATTCCTTATTTTTGCAAATATAAGGATAATTGACCTATTTTTTTGGTAGTTTTTATTTATGAGAAATAACAGTTTTTGTGCACAAAAAGATGAAAGGCGGGCAGCGTTTTGTCGTTAAAAAATGCAAAATAGTGCGCCTAAAACTTGATTATCTTTGAAAAATTACCTTTGTATTCATAAAAATCAATAATTATATGAAAAGAGCAATTGTGTATTTGGGAATGATTTTGATAAGTCAAAAATTTATTTTCTCAGGAAGGAGAAGAAAAGGAGCAGCTACAAGCGGAAGAGCCAAAACAAGAGCTTCCAAGCAAGTCATCAAACTTCAATATTTCTGGATATACGGAGGTTTTCTACTCGTATGATTTTTAATCAAAGAGCAGACCACATCAGACAGCCGTTTTTATACATTTAACTGACACAATGAGGTAAATGTAAACATCGCAAGGCTAAAAAGCAGAATATGCAACCGACAATATGCGTGCTAATATAGCCTTGATGGCGGGAACTTACCCAGAAGATAACTTGTCAGCAGAACAAGGAATGCTGAAACTAGTTCAAGAAGCGAACATCGGGTTTAGAATTTCTAAAACTAAAAATCTCTGGATAGATGCTGGGGTGATGCCGTCTTACATCGGTTCAGAAGGGAAATCAGCAAAGACAATCTTGCTTTGACTAGGACTATCGCTGTGGCGCAAGAGCCTTTCTTCATGACAGGGGCGCAGATTACCTATATTACAGATAATAATAAATGGACTTTCATGGGAGGAGTCTATAACGGATGGCAGATAATCAAAAGACAGAATAGTAACACGAACCTGTCTGCATTTGGGGGCAAGAGTAGCATACCAACCGAATGAAAATTGGTTCTTCAATTCTTCTGCTTATATAGGAAAAGACCCGGCTACGGAAACTAAAATGAGATATTTTAATAACTTCTACACTAACTACAAGGCGAGTGACAAGTTAGAATTCCAGTTCGTGTTCGATGTGGGAGCGGAGCAGTCTGCAGAAGGTTCTAACAAGCACTACTTCTGGTGGTCTCCTAATATTTTAGCGAAATATTATTTTACGCCTAAATTCTCTACAGCGGGAAGAGTAGAGTATTTTGATGATTCTAAAGATATTATGACTTTAGGAGGAGGACAAAGATTCCAAATCTGGGGAGCATCATTAAACTTTGATTATTTAATCAATAAAAATATGATGTGGCGTCTAGAATTTAGAAACTTACAATCTAAAGACCCTATTTTTCCAAAAAGATAGACCAGTCTCATCCAAATGTGAAGAATAACTTCTTCATTACCACGATGTTGGCTGCTTGGTTCTAATGAAATCAAAAATGATATAACGAAAAATTCCACTCGATGATAGAGTGGAATTTTTATTTTACGAAGTGATGCAGAACATGGTTTCTCCTTTGTTTACGGAGGAGTTCCTATTTTGTAAAGAATCATTCCGCTTTCTGACGCGGATATTTTTTTGAAGTAAATTTCCGAACTCATCCGTAATGTAGCCCAAATCTTCGCCTTTTCACATACTCGCCTGCCTTTGTGTTTGCTGTAAAAAAATCCCGCTTATAGGAACTTTTATATAAGTTTGTTTTGTGAAAGTTTTACGAGAGCAGGTTTTTGTACGGCGCCGAAGAATACATTTTCATCATTCCTATCATGTTATAGACAGATTCTTTTCAGTATTTTTACTTCATCAGCTCCGTTTACTCCGAGTTTTCCTGCTTCTAGGCTCAGTGCGACAACATCATTCTGAACCGCTTGTTTAAAAGGCATAAAGCGCAGGTTCTGTTTTAGAGATATTATAAGGATAACTCACGATATAGGGCAGCACAGATGCTTCGGAGAGTTTTAGGGCTGTTTTGGTTTTTCAGTAGAATTTTTGTTGTCATAGTAGCAGACAAAAGGAACCAACTCATTGGCATCGCCTCCGTGAATATCCAGAAAAACATCTGAAATAGGGATAATGTTTTTGGCGATGTAATTTGCGATTTTTCCGTGATGGTGCCGTTTTCTTTCCCTGGGAAAAGCAGTGTTTAGGTTTTTCTTGTCCGTTGGGTTGAGGTGAGCGAACACGCTCATAAAAAGCACCAATGTTCGTTATGGGTAAAATTATCAGTGTTCCTTTTAGTTTGGCTGGGTCTATTTCTTTCAATAGTTCCTGAACCGCCATTATAGGAGGGTATTCGTATCCGTGAACGCCTGCCAAGATGGTGAATATAGGTCCTTTTTCCTTTCCATTGATGACGGAAATGGGAATGTAGTGGTGCGGATTTTCTTTGTTTAATAGGATTTTTTTAAATCAGTTCTTTTAGAAGGATTATTTTTAATGATAGAAACGATGTCTTGTGATTTCATAAAACAAATGAAGAGAGTAAAGAAAACCAAAAATAATCATGCGGAAAGATTTATTTGATTCTGTCAGGATTTTGTTTGATAAAACTATCCCAGCTGGAATATGAAGTGCTTTTTCCGTTTTTATTAGAATTAAAATAATGACAAACCGCCACAGCAAGCCCATCTGACGCATCTAAATATTTGGTTGGAAATTCTTTGAGACCGAGCAGGTTTTTCAGCATAGCGGCTACCTGCTCTTTGCTGGCGTTTCCGTTTCCTGTTATCGCCATTTTTACTTTCTTAGGCGAATATTCTGTGATGGGAATATCACGGTATAGACTGGCTGCCATGGCTACTCCCTGTGCTCTCCTGAGTTTCAGCATACTCTGCACATTTTTTTCCATAAAAAGCGCTTCCAGAGCGACTTCATCAGGATGATATTCATCGATGAGCGCTAGGGTTTTTCTCAAAAATGTATTTCAGTTTTGTTTCGTGATTGGGATATTTTTAGTACTAAGTTCGTGGATGGAGACCAGCTCCATTTTTACTGCCCTTTGTAGAAATGATACCAAATCCCATCACGGTGGTTCCAGGGTCTCATGCCTAAAAATGATTTTTTTCTATTGTCATATTTAGAGTAGTAATTTTTGAACTTGTAAATACCTGACAATCAGTTTTATTTAATTCTGAATTTAATGTAAGTGATGGTTTTTCCTTTGAAGAGAAAAGCTCCTCGTAGTAGGTTCTCACTTCTCTGAGCAGCGGTGTTTCTGGGTCGTATTCTGGCGCACCATAGATGTCGTGGTGAGCGGATAAAAATCTCGTGTCCGAGCCCTTGTAACAGCCCTAGAGTGTATCCGTGCAGAAATTCAGAATCCGTTTTTAGGTGAATTATAGCGTTTTTTTCTTTAAGATTTTTGTATCGTTCTAGAAATTCAGGGTTTGTGAGCCTGTGTTTGGTTCTGCGGTATTTTATCTGTGGGTCTGGGAAAGTGATCCATATTTCATCAATTTCTTCCTCGCCGAAGAAAATGCTCTATCAGCTCTATCTGCGTTCTCAGAAAAGCCACATTTTTCATTCCCAAAGTGTGGGCTTCCTTTGCGCCGAACCAAAAATCTCGCGCCCTTGATATCTATCCCGATGAAGTTTTTTTATCAGGGAATGCTTTTTGCCATATTTACAGAGTATTCTCCTTTTCCGCAGCCGAGTTCTAGGACGATGGGTTTATCATTTTTAAAAGAAATCCTGTCTCCATTTTCCTTTTAGATAAAAATCCATTCAGAGCCTCCTCTCGTGTGGGCTGAATAACATTCGGAAGTGTCTTGTTTTCGGCAAAGCGAGCCAATTTATTTTTCCCCATTTTATTACAATTAAAGACCGCAAAAAGTAGAAAAATACAGATGAGAAAAAGAAAAACTAAAAATACTGATTGGTGTCATAATTTTTTTAAAAAGATGATATTTTTATTTGCAATGATAATTTTAAAATGTTACTTTTTGCGAGAATTTTTAACAAGAATTGAAATGAAAGTATTGAAGGTGGTTTTATCATCGATGATTTTATTAGCCCAGTTGTCTTGTTCCAAAGGTATAGGAGAGGCTTCTTCAAAAAGAAACCAAAGAAGAAAGGAGGCGTATTTTTCATATGAATTTAATGACGGCGCGGATACTTTGGTCGTGAATGTGAATAAAACGCCAGAGAAAGGCAGTTTTGTTTTCGCATTTTATGACGGAGATGTTTTTGGCTTTGGATTTAGGAGACAAAAGTAGTAGTGGCGACAGAGGAAGGGCCTATTTTACCAGAGTTTAAAGAGGCGTATGATAAGATTCCTGTAAGACTTAAAGGACATCATGCTATTTATTCCAAGGAAGAGTTTTTGCTTTCAGGAGTGGATTTCGTTTCTGGATGGGACGGTGCAATCAAAGCAGAGGCTACGGGAACGCCACAGGAGCTTATCGATAAGGGAATTTATCCATTTGTCACAAAAAGCAGTGAGGGATAATGAAACTCTTGAAACGGTTTATGAGGATTTCTATACTTTAGGGAAAGATTTTTAAAGTAGAAAAATGCAGAAAAAGTGGTTTCTGAGATGAAAGCCAAACTGGAAAAACGCACAGAAAAAACTTTATAAAAAGGAAAACAAACCAAAAGTTTTGGTTTTCTCAGTTATAGAAAAACGGACTGTATATTTCCGCAGGACTTACTACGGATTTGATAAACAAAGCAGGAGGTCAGAATGTTTATGCAGACCAGTCGGCAGACCATGTATTCGTATCATACGAAAGTTTAGTAGATAGAAATCCTGATATCATTATAATAGCAGATATGGAGGGAGAAGGGCGCTCATCTTATGAAGAAAAGAAAAAGGCACTGAAAGACCATCCAGCACTGAAAAAAATCTACCAGCAGTGAAGAATGATAATATCCATAAAAATAGCTTTTGGAGGATATTTCGCCAGGAGTTAGAAAACATAGACTTTTATAATTAAATTAAATAACTTTGTTGTATGAAAAAGTAGATATCGATTTGGAGTCGTATTTTTCGATATTGTGTGTGGTTTTATTTGTGCTGTTTGTAATGGCGATAGGGGTGGTAACCTCTAATCTAGATGCGGAAACCGCTTATAAGATAGCAGCAAACAAGATAACAGGAAACAGAAATCTATGAGCCATACTGGCCGCTGACACATGAAACCATAATCTGGGAGGTAAGACTTCCAAGGGTATTATTATCAATAATTTGCGGTGCGGGACTTGCTGTCTGCGGTGTGCTGATGCAGTGTGTGACCAAAAACCCTATCGCAGACCCATATGTACTTGGTTTGGCATCAGGAGCATCCACGGGAGCAGTGTTTGTCATTGTTTTTGGGAGGAGGTGCTATGGGGCTGGCATCTGTATCTACGGGGGCATTCATAGGGACATTTGATATGTAGTGTGCTGGTTTTCGTGATAGGAACAGAATACGGAAGAAATACTTCTACTACGAGGCTGATTCTCTCTGGATTGGCTATATCTACAATATTTACAGCGCTTACGGATTTGATAATTTCTTTAGCGAAAAATGCGAGCCAAGTGAAAAGTGCATTGTTCTGGACTATGGGAAGTTTGGGAGGTGCCACTTGGGGAACTACTTCCTATTCCTTTTGTGGTGCTTATTTTTGGTGATTTTAGTAGTTTTAGGATTATCTAAATCATTGGACTTGCTGCTTTTTCGGAGATGAAAACGCTACGATGCTGGGGATGAATGTTAATATGATGAAAACCTTTTATAGTTATCATCGCATCATTACTTACATCTGTTTTGGTATCGGCAACAGGGGCGATAGGATTCTATGGGACTGATGGTGCCACATAGCGAGAATGCTTTGTGGAATAAACACGCGAGGCTGGTTCCTATGGCGGCAGGTGATAGGAGCGATTTTCCTGCTCTGCTGTGACCTTTTGCTAAAAATGCTTTCTATCCGAAGGACTTACTGATAGGTATCCTTACATCACTTATAGGAGGGCCGTTCTTCCTTTGGATGCTGATGGATAAGAATTACTCATTTAAAAACAGGAAAAATAATGGAGAAGCTGAGAGTAGAAAATTTGAATTTTAAAGTAGGTAAAGTTGAAATCCTAAAAAGATGTATCATTCAGCGTAAAGGAAAAACTCTTTCGTAGGGGTGATAGGGCATAATGGTTCAGGGAAATCAACAATGCTGAAAACTATATATGGAGTAAATAAGCCCACAGGCGGTAAAAATCTTTTGATGAACATGATTTGTTTCAGCTGTCAGGAAGAGAAAGAGCGAAAATAGCAGTTTTGGCTCAGGAGTCTGGCGGTCAGTTTGATTTTAGCGTTCAGCAGGTGGTAGAGATGGGGAGATATCCTCACAAAGATACACTAGAAAAACTATTCCAAAGAAGACCTAGAAAAAGTAGACAAGGTACTCCACGAAATGAAACTGGAGGACTATAGAGACCGTAGTTTTAATACCCTTTCGGGAGGTGAGAAACAAAGGGTTTTTGATAGCAAGACTTCTAGTACAGGAAAGTAAATTCATTATTCTAGATGAGCCTACGAACCATTTGGATATCGGGCATCAGATAGAGATTATGAATATCATTAAGAATATGGGAGTTACAGTTCTTTCAGGGATTCATGATATGAATATAGCATCTATATACTGCGATGAGCTGGTTGCGATGAAAAAGGCGAAGTCCCTATTGCAGGGGTCTACGGATGAGGTGCTCACGCCAGAGCTGTTAAGAGAATTATTTGATGTGGAATCAGAAATACATAATATCAACGGACGCAGACATATAATATACAATCCATAGAGTACTAGTTTAAAATCAATAAAAACTTTTTAAAAAATTATAAAGAAATGGTTAGAAAAATTCTAAGCACAGGGTTTTGTATTGGCTTCTATCGGGCTATATTCACAAACCGTAATTACAGGGGAGGTACATGATACCTCGGGAAATGCTATCCCGAATGTGAAGGTAAGTTTTGAGGGTTCTCACACAGAAACAGTTACTGATGGTAATGGTAAATTTATCATCAATATACCATCTCAAAAAGGAACGCTGACTTTCTCAGCAGAAAATTTTCATCCATTTAGAAGAAGTGTTGGAGCGAATACTCCTGTAGTCTATGTAGTGATGAAGGAGGGTTCTAAAGAAATTCCAGAAGTGGTGATTTCTACACAGAAAAATTAGAAGTTAATAAATTAAACATAAAAAACCTAGATGCTCCGATGACTGTAAATGTGCTTAACCGTGCAGTATTACAGAAATGGAATATTAACAATATAGAGGAAGCTTCTAAGATGGTTGCTGGGGTAAATCCTGTAAAGCAGTATGCTGGTTTCCAGTTCTTTAATATAAGAGGGTTTGATAACTTTGTGGTTCTATATGACGGAATCAGAGACGAGAGACACACATCACTCAGAGTGCTCCCGTTGCCAGCTTTGCCAATGTGGAGAGAGTGGAGTTCTTGAAAGGGCCTTCTGGTGATATGTTTGGACACTCTGCATTAGGGGAATCATCAATATTATTAGAAAAAGCCAACTTACACCACACAGGAGAAGCTAAATTCACCATCGGAAGCTACAATACATATAATGTAGAGATGGGAATAGGAGGGCCTATTTCTAACAAGCTGAGATACCGTGTAGACGCAGGGTTGATGAATACAGATGGCTTTAAAGGGATAAAAGAAAAGAATTTTTAACTCTTCCCGTCATGTTACAATATACGCCAGACCACCAAAAATACATTGGAGTTCTTTGCACAGTATAACAATGACCACTACGGGAGCAGATGCTGGTGTTCCTGCATACAAATGACGGAAGAGCCTTACGACTGGATAAATCCTATGATAAACCTGTCTGACAGCCGTGACTATCTGCATAATGAGAAAAAGAATTTTATCTGAAATATAAACACAGATTTCGATTTCGGAGGAACTTTTGACTACAAGCTTTCTTACTTTGATGACTCATTAGACTACTTGATGGATGAAGTTCTTTTACGTGATAAAGCTACAAATACTTTGTCTAGAAAAATGGACCATACCATTTTAAAACATGTTACAAGACCATTAATGAATCAGCTAGATTTTAGTTTTTGGATTTAAATACATGGAGCATTAAACATAAGATGATTGTAGGAAATACTTTCTCTTATTTGGATAGAAAAACTTGGAAAGGAGACCGTTACAGAGGGACAAGTGGTCAGAATATTCCTATCGTATCGCCTATTCTTGGAATGGGAGAGAGAAGAGTGGATATAACAAAAGTTGTGTACATGAAAGAAAGTGGTTACAGGATTTTATCTTTCAAGATTGGATAGAATTTGCAGACAGATTTCAAAAGTTTTTACTAGGAGGAAGATATGATTATTTTGATGGGGCGTATGATGGACACAAGGTTAATAACTGCACAGCCATAACCCTGACAAAAAGAGATTTTCATCACAACTTTTCACTTATAGAGCTGCGCTCGTTTCCAGCCAATTAAGAATTTCATGACTATCTATGGGTCTTCTTTCTAGTTTCTTCAAACCTACTCGTTCTCATGACCATAGAACAGGAAAACTCTTCAAGCCAGAAGAAGGAATCCAGATGGAAGCAGGTATCAAATTAGAAAAAGAAAAGACAGACTAAAATGTTACCATTTCAGGATTCTATATAGAAAAGAAAAACCTCTTGTGGGACATTATGTGAGAAGTCAGGTAGGAAAAGCGTATTCTAGAGGTTTTTGAAGTAGATGCAGATGCGGAAATCTTCAAAGGTCTTTATGCTAAAGTAGGTTATGCATTTACTGATGCGTTCCTAGGAATGCAGGAGCCAGAGCCAGGAAAAGCGGATCATCTCATAACAAAACTCCATGGACACCTAAACACTCCTTTCAATGCATGGGCAAACTATGAGCCTCGTACATTTATGAAAGGCTTTGGAATTGGTTTAGGAGTGTTCTATACTGATAAAACATATAGAACTGAGAAAAATGACCAAATTCTTCCAGCATACACTCTGCTAAATGGTAGCAATCTATTATCAGGCGAAGAATAATGTAAGAATAGGGCTGAATGTAGAAAACATTTTTGAACAAAACATACTACAACAACGCTCTATCTAATAATGACTTGTATTCTAACGATCCTTTGGATGAACCATATCAGGCTACTTTCCAGGTTAATCCCAGGTAGAAATAGAAATTATAAACTGACGATATCATATTCATTTTAATAACTAATTTCTATTCTAGACAGCAGACTATTTTTCGGAATAGTCTGTTTTTAATTGTATATAATGATACAAAATCAGATCACATTAGCGTTATTCAAAGGAAAAACCTTTTATCTTTGTCAAAATTAAAAATATATGGAGAAGGGAAATCAAATTTCACTTTGGGAATTGCTTTTAGCGGACAGATAGTTACTAATGTTTTTTTGGTGGTTATGTTTGTCCTTGCAGTGGTTGTTTTGTATTCATTTTTCGAGAAAATATCTATCACTAAAATCGATGGATACAGAGGAAGATGATTTATTGGATAATATAGCAGACTGCCTGTATGACCACCGTCTTGATTCCGCAAAGGATTTGTGCAAAAGAATTTCTTCTCCAGAGCTAGAATAATAAGAAAAGGACTAGAAAAATAGACAAATCTTCGCTGGAGATGTTTGTCACGATAGTTAATCAGAGAGATAGAAACCATACAGCTGCAGAAAAGACCTTTTAAATTTAGTCTTTGGGCAAGGGGTGGTTTTATTCTTGGGAGTTTTAGGAACGGGTATTTCTATTATATTATTTTCAGAAGGTTTTTCAGATTTGTCCGATGAGAGTTTTTACACTCGTTTTTCCCATGTCAGCATCGGAGCTTTGTTAGGAGGGCTTATTTATGTATTTAAACTGATTTTGGGCTCATTGACATATAGAATAGAACTGGCACTGAAAATGGGAGAAAACAAATTTCTGGAAATCATAGAAGAAATCAAAAACATGAATTAAGATGAACAAGGTAAAAAGCATAGGATTGACAGCAGTTATCAGCATTCTATTTGTAGGAGTGCTGCACATTATCCCTATAAATAAAAACAGAGAGAAAAAGATGAATTGGCTAAAAATGTTCCGATAGAGGAGGATTTGGAATTTCGTGATTCTCTGGCTCAAAACATTTCAGTAGATCCGCCAATTGTAGAAGAAGTTCAAAATGTAGAACCACTTCGCCTCTGCCTTCGGAAACTCTAGGGAAGTTCCTGTAGAAAAAGCCAGCTGAAACCGCGAAAGAAGAGGCTGTTGCTCACCAAAAAGAACCAGCTGCAAAGGAAGAGGTGAAAAAGAAGAACTGCTAAAAAGAAACAAAGAATATTGCTGACGCGAAAACAGCAAAAACCCAAGAAGCAAACGCTAAAAAGAAACTCGAACCAAAAGAAAGAAGTCGTAAAGGAAAGTAAAATAGGTGTTGACAGAAACTGATTTCGGGAATTCCAGGGACTAACAATTATAAAGGAAAAACTCCTGCACAATGTAAAAGAAAAAGGTCTCTATCACCATTTCTTATGTAGTGGATGCGAATGGGAATGTGATTTCGCCCAGAGAGTAGGGGGCTGCGTTCTCGTAATGCGATAAATAACGCCATAACAATGGTCAAAGAAACATGTAAAAGCCGAAAAAGGTAAAACACAATCCATAGGAACATACATGATTGAATTTAAATAAAGCAATGAAAATTGCTTATTTTTTGTAATATAAAAACAAAAATCTTTCTTCATTTAGAAATACCTTTTTATAGGAAAGCGTATTTTTCTATGAAAGGTTTATATTGAATCAAAAAGACAAAATAGAGCTGTTTTTCTTTTGGCATATTATAGAATATATTGGAATAATAAATTTATTGCAGACACGAATGTTATCTACTACATTCAAAACATAATTTAAAATTAGAACTTCATTTTAATACAAATGATGAAGAACAGATTTATTATTCTACTATATTTTTCTCTGCAGTGACCAATTTATTTATCAAAATAAAAATACATTCTTTATACTTATATATTATAGTATTATTATACTGGTGAAAATTATTTTTACTCAAATTTTTAGAAAATAAATCCTGCAAATTTTTGGAACAAAAACTATTTATCATCTCATATTAGAGCCGAAATTTATCGTAATCATATTTTTATTTTCTCCCAAAATCCATCCTAAAAGGAACGAAATAATCAATGAAAAAAATAAGATAAAATTAAAGTTAAACTTGTCTTAAATTTTTCTTGTTATAAATCAGTGAGTTAAACGATTAGGTGTAAAAAATATAAAAAGTACTTTGCGTAGTAATGTTAAGGTTTTCTATTTTTGCAGTCTGAATTACACAGAGGGGTATTCAGGAGAGTAGAAGATTTTGTTTGATTAAGATGTGTTGAAAAATATTTTTTGATTAAAAATATTTTGTCAGTCTCGAAAAGTTTTTACTTTTTGCACTGCAAAACGAAAACGGAACGGTTTTGAGTTTAGTGAACAGAGAAGAGATCATTAAGATATTAAAATATAGAACAACCAAGTAAGGAAAGACCAGAGCGAGTCATAACTTTGAGTGAGTCAAGGAAGAACATACAATGGAGAGTTTGATCCCTGGCTCAGGATGAACGCTAGCGGGAGGCCCAACACATGCAAGCCGAGCGGGATTTGTTGGTTAGCTTGCTAACTAATGATGAGAGCGGCGTACGGGTGCGGAAACATGTGTGCAATCTGCCCTTATCAAGGGGATAGCTCGGAGAAATCCGGATTAATACCCTATAACATATGGGATGGCATCATTTCATATTAAAAGCTACGGCGGATAAGGATGAGCACGCACAAGATTAGCTAGTTGGTAAGGTAACGGCTTACCAAGGCGACGATCTTTAGGGGGCCTGAGAGGTGATCCCCACACTGGGACTGAGACACGGCCCAGACTCCTACGGAGGCAGCAGTGAGGAATATTGGACAATGGGTGGAAGCCTGATCCAGCCATCCCGCGTGCAGGACGACTGCCCTATGGGGTTGTAAACTGCTTTATATAGGGGATAAACCTACTCGTGAGAGTAGCTGAAGGTACTATATGAATAAGCACCGGCTAACCCGTGCCAGCAGCCGCGGTAATACGGAGGGGCAAGCGTTATCCGGATTTATTGGGTTTAAAGGGTCCGTAGGTGGGCTGATAAGTCAGCGGTGAAATCCTGCAGCTTAACTGTAGAACTGCCGTTGATACTGTTAGTCTTGAGTGTATTTGAAGTGGCTGGAATAAGTAGTAGCGGTGAAATGCATAGATATTACTTTAGAACACCAATTGCGAAGGCAGGTCACTAAGATACAACTGACGCTGAGGGACGAAAGCGTGGGGAGCGAACAGGATTAGATACCCTGGTAGTCCACGCTGTAAACGATGCTAACTCGTTTTTGGTTTTTAGAATCAGAGACTAAGCGAAAGTGATGAGTTAGCCACCTGGGGAGTACGCTCGCAAGAGTGAAACTCAAAGGAATTGACGGGGCCCGCACAAGCGGTGGATTATGTGGTTTAATCTCGATGATACGCGAGGAACCTTACCAAGACTTAAATGGGAATTGACAGCTGTAGAAATACGGTTTTCTCGGACAATTTTCAAGGTGCTGCATGGTTGTCGTCAGCTCGTGCCGTGAGGTGTTAGGTTGTCCTGCAACGAGCGCAACCCTGTCACTAGTTGCCATCATTGTTGGGGACTCTAGTGAGACTGCCTGCAAGCAGTGAGGAAGGTGGGGATGACGTCAAATCATCACGGCCCTTACGTCTTGGGCCACACACGTAATACAATGGCCAGTACAGAGGGCAGCTACTATGTGAATAGATGCGAATCTCGAAAGCTGGTCTCAGTTCGGATTGGAGTCTGCAACCTCGACTCTATGAAGCTGGAATCGCTAGTAATCGCGCATCAGCCATGGCGCGGTGAATACGTTCCCGGGCCTTGTACACACCGCCCGTCAAGCCATGGAAGTTCGGGGTACCTGAAGTCGGTGACCGTTAAAAGGAGCTGCCTAGGGTAAAAACGAGTAACTAGGGCTAAGTCGTAATCAAGGTAGCCGTACCGGAAGGTGCGCTGGAACATCTCATTTTTAGAGTATTTATACTAAAATAAATTATGATTCATTCATTTTCGCTTTGGTTTTTACTTGTTGTTTTTAGATATAAAAACCCCAAAAATTAGTATCAGGGATTAATAGAGGCTAAGATTTACAATAATCTGTGTTTAATAAAGTCTCGTAGCTCAGCTGGTTAGAGCCACACCGATAATGCAGAGGTCGGCAGTCTGAGCCTGCCCGAGACTACTAATTGACGGGGAATTAGCTCAGCTGGCTAGAGCGCCTGCCTTGCACGCAGGAGGTCAAGGGCTCGACTCTTTATTCTCCACGATTTATGAATTTATAGTTTTTATATTTAATAAAAGAATTTAAATTCAGAGAATAAAGATCATTGACATTTAACGATAAAGACATCACAAAGAGAAAACCGAGCACTTTCGAGTGCTGAGTAAAAATAGGAAAGAAATCGTTAGGGCGTATGGCGGATGCCTAGGGCTTTCAGAGGCGAAGAAGGACGTGGTAAGCTGCGAAAAGCTACGGGGATTGGCACAATGAAATGATCCGTAGATATCCGAATGGGGCAACCCAGTAAGTTGAAGACTTTACTACACTGTAAGGTGAGCGAACCCGGAGAACTGAAACATCTAAGTACCCGGAGGAAAAAGAAATCGAAGAGATTCCGTAAGTAGTGGCGAGCGAAAGCGGATTAGCCCAAAAAGTTTATATATGTTTAGTGGAATGTTTTGGAAAGAGTAATCAAAGAAGGTGAAAATCCTGTACACGAAAGGCATATATAGATGAAGAAAGAGTAGGGCGGGACACGGAAACCTGTCTGAATATGGGGGACCATCCTCCAAGGCTAAATACTCCTGAAAGACCGATAGTGAACAAGTACTGTGAAGGAAAGGTGAAAAGCACTGAATAGAAGGGTGAAATAGAACCTGAAACCGTACGCCTACAAGCGGTCGGAGCAGTTATATACTGTGACGGCGTGCCTTTTGCATAATGAGCCTACGAGTTAATTTTACTAGCGAGGTTAAGGTATTAAGTACCGGAGCCGGAGCGAAAGCGAGTCTGAATAGGGCGAATAGTTAGTGGGATTAGACGCGAAACCTTGTGATCTACCCATGGGCAGGTTGAAGCACTGGTAACACAGTGTGGAGGACCGAACCGGGCTGACGCTGAAAAGTCTTCGGATGACCTGTGGGTAGGGGTGAAAGGGCCAATCAAACTGGGAGATAGCTCGTACTCCCTGAAATGCATTTAGGTGCAGCGTTGATTTAGTTTATTAGAGGTAGAGCCACTGATTGGATGCGGGGGTTTCACCGCCTACCAATTCCTGACAAACTCCGAATGCTAATAAATAATGATCAGCGTGAGGGCATGGGTGCTAAGGTCCATGTCCGAGAGGGAAAAGAACCCAGACCAACAGCTAAGGTCCCAAATATATGCTAAGTTGAAAACAACGCGGTTGAACTGCATTGACAGTTAGGATGTTGGCTTGGAAGCAGCCATTCATTTAAAGAGTGCGTAACAGCTCACTAGTCGAGCGGTTCGGCATGGATAATAATCGGCATAAGCATATTACCGAAGCTATGGCAACGAAAAGTTGGGTAGGGGAGCATTCTATCGGCGAGAAGCATCACTGTGAGGTGTTGTGGAGCTTATAGAAAGAAAAATGTAGGCATAGTAACGATAAAGCAGGCGAGAAACCCTGCTCACCGAAAGATTAAGGTTCTCAGCCATGCTAATCAGCTGAGGGTTAGTCGGGACCTAACGCGAACCCGAGAGGGGAAGTGGATGGACAATGGGTTAATATTCCCATACTTGCTCACGAATAAAGGGGACGGTTCAGCTAGACTACTGGAGACTGACGGAATAGTCAAGACCTAGCCTACGGGCGAAGTTGTTGTAGAGTAACTGGATCCAAGAAAAGCCGGGTGAAGCAACCTGTACCATAAACCGACACAGGTAGTCGAGGAGAGATCCTAAGGTGCTCGAGTGAGTCGTGGCTAAGGAACCAGGCAAAATAGTCTCGTAACTTCGAATAAGAGACGCCAACAGCGATGTTGGCTGCAGTGAAGAGGCCCAGGCGACTGTTTATCAAAAACACAGGACTCTGCTAACCGAAAGATGCTGTATAGGGTCTGACACCTGCCCGGTGCTGGAAGGTTAAGCGAAGGTGCTTAGCGTAAGCTGAAGGCATTGACTGAAGCCCCAGTAAACGGCGGCTGTAACTATAACGGTCCTAAGGTAGCGAAATTCTTGTCGGGTAAGTTCCGACCTGCACGAATGGTGTAACGATCTGGGCACCGTCTCAGCCACGAGCTCGGTGAAATTGTAGTATCGGTGAAGATGCCGATTACCCGCAATGGGACGAAAAGACCCCTGTGAACCTTTACTATAACTTCGTATTGACTTTGAGTAAGCAATGTAGGATAGGTGGGAGGCTATGAAGTTGGCACGCTAGTGTTGGTGGAGCTGTTGTTGAAAATACCACCCTTTGCTTACTTGGAGCCTAACTTCTGAATAAGAGTAAGAAGGACATTGCGTGGTGGGTAGTTTGATCGGGGTGGTCGCCCAAAAGAGTAACGGAGGCTTTTCAAAGGTACCTCAGCACGCTTGGTAACCGTGCGTAGAGTGTAATGGCATAAGGGTGCTTGACTCGTGAGACCAACAAGTCGATCAGGTGCGAAAGCAGGACATAGTGATCCGGTGGTTCCGTATGGAAGGCCATCGCTCATAGGATAAAAAGGTACCTGGGATAACAGGCTAGTCTCCCCCAAGAGCTCACATCGACGGGGAGGTTCGGCACTCGATGTCGGCTCGTCACATCCTGGGGCTGGAGAAGGTCCTCAAGGGTTGGGCTGTTCGCCCATTAAAGCGGCACGCGAGCTGGGTTCAGAACGTCGTGAGACAGTTCGGTCTCTATCTATTGCGGGCGTTAGATATTTGCGGGGGTTGACTCTAGTACGAGAGGACCGAGTTGAACAAACCTCTGGTGTATCAGTTGTACCGCCAGGTGCACCGCTGAGTAGCTAAGCTTGGAAGAGATAAGCACTGAAAGCATATAAGCGCGAAACCTCGCCACAAGATGAGATATCTTTTTATGGGTCGTGGGAGATGACCACGTTGATAGGTTACAGGTGTAAAGGTGGTAACATCATAGCCGAGTAATACTAATTACCCGTAGATTTATAGCCTATTAGGTACCCTGAGAGTGCAAGAAAGGTTTTGTCTTTGTGAAAGTTTTTGTCGCTAAATATAAAGTTATTTTAGGGTGGTTTTAGCAGAGGGGCTCACCTGTTCCCATTCCGAACACAGAAGGTCTTCTAGCGCTCGATGGTACTGCAGAGCGGAGAGTAGGTCGCCGCCAGTTTTATTTTTGAACCTCTTTTTATCGTTTGATAAAAAGAGGTTTTTCGTTTTTAAGGGTTTTGGTTTTTATCTTCATTGAATGTGCTGGATTACAGTGAAAGTTCATTGATTTTGGACTTAATAGTGATAATAATCGACTTTGCGTAAATGAGTGTATTTTTGGTTTTTATTTTAGATACTCATTTATTTCAGTGTCTGAATTAGATATTCCTTCAAACCATCTTTTAGGAGTTCATAATCAGTTTCAACTTCAAGTTCCAAAAATCAAAAGTCTATGTCTAAGAGACTTTACTGTTGTAAAAAGAAAAATTTGTATAAAGTTTCTTTTATCCTAATCTTGTTTTTGCTTTTATGGAAAAGGGAGATGATAATGCTATATTTTCTTTTAACTCTCCATCTAAATATTCTGTGTAGCATATTTTGATAGATTTTATAAATAGTTTTTCATCTTGATTTTTAGGATATAAAATATCGTAATAATCAATATTTTTCAAAAGTATTTATCTCTTTCTGTTTCTATGTAAGATATGATTTCTTCTTTTTATGTAAGACACAAAGACAGAACATATCATATAAAAAGTTTGCTTTCCATGTTTTGAAGAACTTTTAAAATTAAAAATTTCACTTTTGTGATGAGTTATTGAGCAGAATTTTACATTTGTTTTTATTAACAAGTGTTAAAACTCACTTTTTAGGGTTTTTCAAGGTCATATGTGATATTGTACAATCTCGCTAAGGTCCAGCAGGAGCCAAGCGATTGTATTTTCCACAACTTGTTTAGGTGTTTGGCTCATCGGAGATGTCCATATCAAAGAAAAACTTTGATGAAAATACTAATCATTCTCCGCCCTATCTATTCTTGTAGATGCATTAGAAACCTTTTCCAACCAAAGAACTTGACCGCACGATTTCCACAACCATTTTCTTCGCAGTTAAGGTCTATATCTTGGTTATTTGTGACTTTGGTGCTTTGTAGGAAAGAAATAATACTATCAATATGGGAAAAATAAATATATTTTCTCATGAAATTTTTGTTTAGTTGGTGAAGTTATTTTCAAAAATCTGTTCTTACAAATTTATAAAATAAAATGATAGGTAGCTATTTTATAACATAGAATGGAGTAAAGACAGAAATTTGTAAATAAATTATTCTTATTTTATGATAATTATTTTTAGTCCCTAGTGATTGTAAAGAAAAAGAATATAAAATATAATTAAAAGTTTAAAATAAAGAAAAATGGCAACACAAACCACTACCGAATTTATCTGAAAATATCTATCTGCATTTCAATGCAGCATCTTTGGTGGACGCTCTAAAGGCTATGTAGCACACCTGAAAGATGGCGGGAAAATGTTAATCTCTCTGGCGGAGCGATGTCTACTGCCGAGCTGGGTAAAATCTTAGCAGAGATGATTCGTCAGGACAAAGTGAGCGATTATCTCTTGTACAGGGCAAACTTGGAAGAGGACTTTGATGAACCTTGTAGCGCATTCTCACTACAAGAGAGTTCCTAATTAACAGAGACCTGACTCCGCAGGATGAGTGGGAATTGTTAGAAAAAGGACTAAACAGAGTAACTGACACTTGTATCCCAGAAGAAGAAGCTTTCAGAAAAGTTACAAAAAGCACATCTTTGAAATTTGGAAAGATGCAGAAAGCAAAGGGTGAAAGATACTTTCCCGCACGAATATATGGTACAAAATGATACTTTCAGGCGTTCTAGAACAGTATCACGAGATTCCGAGAGAAGATTCTTGGATGATTGCAGCAGCGGAGAAAAACCTTCGATAGTAGTTCCTGGTTGGGAAGATTCTACAATGGGGAATATCTTTGCAGCTACTGCATCAAAGGTGAATTAAGCCTTCTACAATGAAATCAGGGATAGAATACATGACTTTCCTTGCTGATTGAGTACAGAAACAACAGCGCTGGAAAAAGGCATAGGTTTCTTCAAATAGGTGGTGGTATCGCTGGGGACTTCCCTAATCTGCGTGGTGCCGATGCTTTACCAAGATTTGGAGATGCATGATGTTCCTTTCTGGTCTTATTTCTGCCAGATTTCTGATTCTACGACTTCTTATGGTTCGTATTCAGGAGCAGTTCCAAAATGAGAAAAATCACTTAGGGGTAAATTAGACATCAATACACCAAAATACATCATAGAATCCGATGCTACCATCGTAGCGCCATTAGTATTCAGCTATGTTTTGGAGAATGCTTAAAATTTTAATAAAAACAAAGAAGCAACTTAATTATTTTTAAGTTGTTTTATATATGAAAAATTCAAGATAATATTTTACAATATTATATAAAATAATAATTTAAATAATTTATAAACTATGAAAAAGTATATTTTTAGGAGTGGTATTGTCTTCAGTGATTGGCTACTGCACAAGAAGTAGAAGAACCAGAATTTGCTGGAGAAGTTGTTGTAATAAGAGCAAATGAAACAACAGCACCGTTGAAAAACAAATTAGTCAAGGTCGTTCAGTTTTATCTACTGGAGCAATCTTGACAGGGATAGGTAATACAGAACACAATTGCAAATTGTGGGGTGTTGTTCCACAGTTAAGTTAAATAATGGAGAAAGTGTAAAATTCATTGTGAAAGAGCTGTTGATAACAATACAGACCCATTGGCAATTATTAGAATATTTTAAATTGAATCTAAAACCTAAATACCGTAGAGTTGAAGTAGCATCTACAAATACATTTTGGAGCTACAAAAGACTAATAATTTGAATTATGTATCTTTTTCAGCAAAGAGATATGGGAAAAAGTTCTTACATCATAACACCATCAGTGGCATTAGAGCCTGGGTGAATATGGAATTACGGTTTCTAATCCTAATGCTGTGGATGAGAAACAACTGTAGTATCGGCATTCGCAGTAGAAAAATAGGCCTCACAGCTCATTTTTGAGCTGTTTTTTGTGAAATTACTTCGCAATCTGATGAATATCTCCAATCATAAAAGTATGTTTCCCTTTTTCGGCTATTTTCGTAATAGTTTCCAAGGTTTGGAAGAATCTGATGTTTTTCATCATTTTTCATCATTTCAGAAGCGTTTTTCAAGGCTCTGCAGTAGCTACCGCCGTTCTGGCGTTTTTCTAAATCAGCTTTTTGCTCTGATTTTTCGCTTCCAAATGTCTCGCAAATAATTCCTGAATACTCTTCGGAAAAAGTAATATCCTGAATTTGGATATTTTCTATTTCCACACCGAATTCATCCGTTTTGCTTTGAATTTCTTCAGGTTTTAAATCCGTCCATTCGGCTCTTTTTTCGTTCAAAGCTTCGCTCTCTATTTGGGAAATCATTTTTCTGAAAATAAATTTGAACTAAGCTTTTGAAGTTTATGCTCTGCATCGCTCAAAGATGTAGTATTCATTTATCATCGTGTTTTCCAGTAGTTTAAGACCATCAGTCACCTTATAGATAATATTAAAAAGAAAATCTATGGGCGATGTTATCCTTGGTCAAAAATCTCTTGGTTAGTCACCGTGATTAGCTGCGAATTTTGAGGGATTTGATAGAGTTTGGTTCTATCTTTCCAATCATAAATTTCGTGAAAACCTGCATTTAACTGCTTTTCAAAAAGTATTGTTTCTAAAAAGGAAACCTTGGTAAAAGGCATCACTTCGTAAGTTTTTGTAAATATTCCCATTTTTCTAAATTTTTAAAGTTAAAAAGGAGCGGCTGACAAGAATAAAGGGAAAACAAATTGAGTATCAATATTGTACGGTATCCTTCATTTTGCAGACTTTATCCCTGATGAACCGAAAATTCCGCAGCTCCTTTTGTTGTTTTAGGCTGTGTAAAGCAGCTGATTAAAGAGGGACTCGAACCCCCATGAATCTCAAGAAAATAACCTCTGCATCAAATGCTCCGCAATTCCCTATTGGGCTATTTTCAATTTTTAATAGGTGGCGGTTATTTTATAATTCTTTATTTTTCTTCTTTTTCTCCAAGGAGCGTTTTTCTACATCTCCAGCCATGATACATCCGTAAGGGATGACCTCGTCTCACTATCTCGCACAGGTTGTATTCTAAAAATTTGTTTTCTCACATTTTGTGCGTGTTTTGTAGGCGGATGGCAGTTCCGAAATATCTATTTCATTAGAGAAAAATCTAACATCCAGCCCTGCTGTTTCCTCCGCAAAAACTTCCTCATCTGTCTAGGTGGGCTTTGTTTCTTTTATGCTCATTTCTACTGAAATTTCTCCTGCTCCATGTGGCGCAAATCCTATGTTTCTGCTCGTTGGTAGTTCCTTTTACTATGAGGACAGGCTCTGCCATATTTAGGGGGATGAGTCTTAGCTCATTGTCCTCAGGAAGGAATTTGGCATCTAAAGGCGTAGCACCTTTGGCATGATAAAACAATCTCCATCTCGGAAAAACGAAATTATGCTCGTTCCAATATCTATCCAACATTTCTATTCCAAAGTTTTTCAAAGTCAAATTATGAATCGCTTCATGATTTTCTTTTGTCCATTGTCTTACGATTTGCAGGGCTTCCAGTAGGCTTGTCCTTCTTCTGTATCAAAAGGAATCCACGCATTTTCCTCCAAAGTATCAGGCGAAATATCTCTACGGAAATAGTTGGCTGTTTTAGTCCCATTTTGTAGAGTTCTGCGCCCACAGCTCTGGAACCATGGTGGGTGACCATCATCGTATTTCCTGTCTTCATGGAAGTCCCAATGAATAAGAAGTGATTCCCATCTCCTGCGTTCCCATACAGTCTCTGGCTGTGCTGATGAGTTCAGGCTTTTTAGGAATAAATTCTTTTTCAAAAAGCCTCTATAAGTTCTTTTGCTCATCGCTATCTGCTGACCTCTTGGGCGGCCTCCATACCCGAAATGAGTAGAATCGTGGGCGGCATCCAGAACTAATTTAGGGATCTATTTTTCCCAAAGTCAGTAAGCATCACAGAACAGCAGATATCCGCCGAATGAAACCCTGGGTGTATGGCATTTTTAGCGACTACTACGCCTCCCACAGGGATGATTCCTTCTTTACCCGTAGGGCAGGCATCAGGCATCAGAGCCCTTTTTCTAGAGTCGGCGTTTTCATCAGCTTTTCATGGTAGCGATTACTTTGCTTACATTATCTTCTTCTAATTCATTCTCAGGATGAATATTAACCACAAAAATCAGCAGGAGTTCTTTTTCAGTGGAATAGGGTCTGGAAGTCTGAGACTGCTCCAAGTATTCTAAAAATCTCAGCTTCTTCCCATTCGTTTTTCATTGATGGTTTTCAAAGGCTTCCCAGAACCATTTTCCCTTGGCGGAACCCCCAGTTGATAATATTTTTCCTGTAACTTTCATGATGTTTCATTTTGATGATGCAAAGTAAATACAAAAAAGCGCAATCTTTTGCATAGTTAAAAAGTTTGATAATTTTGTAATTAAAATGTCTTCAAATAAAAACGCCCTTATCCGTTACAAAAAACCATTGACAGGTGCCTTAGAAATAAGTATAAAAAAATATACGCTGGAGGATCTGATAGAGGAGTGTTCTGAGGCACTTTTTGAGTTTGAAGGAAAGAAGCTTATGTCAGCAAAAGAACTATTCAGCTCGATATACAGAATATGCGCAGTGAGAAATTTGGCTACGAAGCTCCCATAGAGGTCTATGACAGAAAATACTACTGATACAGCGACCCAGAATACAGCATTCATAACATTGCAGTAAACGAAAAGCGACCTAAAAGCCATGAACAATGCAGTGCAGATTTTTGAAGCAGTTTTGAGATTTTTCTATGTTTAAGGATTTGAATGGCGTTATTCAGAAACTAGAAAACACGGTGCATTCTGCTAGCAGCAGTCCATTATTCATTTAGATAAAAATGAACAGCTCAAAGGTTTGGAATATATTGATATTCTGTACAATGCGATTTTGAATAAGAAGACACTGGGAGTGGTTTATAAAAAGTTTTTAAGGCAAGGGAAGAGATACATTGTTTTTCCACAGCTATTGAAGGAGTATAATAACCGCTGGTTCCTCATCTGCTGGTATGGAGATGGACTTCTGAACCTTGCACTTGATAGGATAATAAGCGTGCAGATAGAGGAAAATATTCCTTTTTCGGGAGCGGGAATTTAATGCCGATAGATTTTTCTCTGAAGTGATCGATGTAACGACATCGCCAGAGCAAAGAGGGCAGAATGTGATTTTCTCAATAAAAAGGGACTCATGCAGAATATGTGAAAACCAAGCCGTTTTCATCACACGCAGGAGATTTTGGAAGAAAAAGATGGCGAAACATATTTCAGGATAAGAGTGCAGCTGAATTTTTGAGTTAGAAACGAGTTATTTTAGGCTTTGGTGATCATATCACAGTCTCATAAAACCGAACCGACTGAAAAACGAGAATAAAACACGCTGGAACGAGCAGTGAAAAATTATGAAGATTCAGGAATAAAACAACTCCACATGGTTTTAAAAACCTATGAGGTTTTTAGATTTAAAAATAAAGTTATTCTTCCTTCCTGCCCAAAAGTCAGTTCTAAATCAAAGTATTCTATAACAACTTCGCAGACTTCGTTGTTTCTCATCATATCCGAAATATACGGGATACTGCCCTCGCCGAAAGCCGCTCTTGTATCATTGGCACGCTTAGGTCTGTATTTGGAATTTTGAAGTTAATCCAGTCGCCACCTTCTCTTTGGAACTGAGGATTTTCTCTTTGTAACTTTTTGAAAATTCTTCAGCGAGATTTATCACAGATATTGGTATCATTAGGCTGTCCTTTTATACCATTCTTCCTGAAAAATCGCAGAAGGCATCACGGGTTTTTACATCCACTATAGTTGCCAGTCCTGCATCAGCAAAGAATCCGAAAGAAATCTTCCATCTTCCAAATCATCATCAGATTTTCATCTCCGACCAAAGCCTCAGTGTAGCTGACTCGCTTTTTGTTACTAAATTTTACTCGTGTAGAAACATAGTAATAGAGATCTTCTTCCCGCTTCTACAACCAATGTATTAAGTGGAAATTTTTCCTGTTGGAACTTTTTGAAAATAAGGAAGCTGGTCGCGATGAAGAAAAACAAAGGGTCTCTCACCAAAATTTCTCCTGTAGGAAAATGGATTCTCCCATATTTAGGATAAAAAGTTTCTTCCCTGAAAAGCCTCTTTTTGTGAATAGATTTCTTTCAAAAGAAACGGGTGGGAGCGAGAATAGATTTTACTTCTTCGTACTTTTCCAACCACTCTTGGGATGGGATTTTGGTTTTCTGTGCTCATCATTTTTGAGTTTAAATTTTTATAATCTTCCAAATTCTTTTTCTAAAATCGCAGAAATTTCCTTTTGCTTTTTGTCACAGGGCAGAGGTGGGTTCCTCCTTTGATGACATAGTTCAGGGTTTGAGTTTTTGATAGGAAAAACGATGTCTTTATCCGCGGATATTTGTATGATTTCAGGGTTTTTCCTTCGCATCCCAGTCAAGGATTTTTCTATGCTCCATTTGATATAATAAGGATTTCTGACCTTAAAATATTTTAAAATTTTTTTGGGTTTTTCGGGTCAAAAAGATGCCTTACAAAAGAATAAAACTATAGGATTTTTCGTTAAATGCCGAAGTTGGGATTATTTTTGTAAAGCTTGAAACGTTTTCCTATTTCCATCAGTCTGGATTTTCCCGAAGGCGATTTTATACTGGCAAGAATAATGACTTTTTAGCTGGAAATTTTGTGAATTTCCTGCACGATAATTCCGCCAAAAAGAGTAGCCGAGCAGACAAAAAATCCTCATCAGGATTGATGCTTTTCGGCCATTCTATTTACATAATGGTCAAACTCCTCATTCTGCTCTGGGACGAGCCACTCTATGAAATGAAGCTCCATTCCTGACGGAAAATTGATGTTCTCGAATACGCTTCTATCTGCGCCCAGTCCGCTGATGATGTATAGTTTCATTACTATTGTTTTATATTTTTAGAAAAAAACTTCCAAAAATTATCATCATAAGGTTTGGTGAATTTTTATAGCAAGATTTAGAAACCACAGTCACAGAAACGGTTACGATTTGGTTGTCCTTAGAATAGCTGAATTGTGGCGCTTTTTCTGTGGAATATTGTTTTCTGTCCATTCTTATAAAGCACCTCCCAAGTATAGCTGAAATCTTTTGCTGGAATTACTGAAAAATCCTAATCTGTCATTAGAAATTTTTTTCTCGTTTCATAGTTTGTCACATCTATATCACAATCTTCTTTTTAGCAGTTTCAGCTGGTGTTTCCTCCAGAATCTTCCTTAGCGAGGATGCTGATATCTTTGCTGCATTTTGTGATATTTCCGTTTTCAGAAATGTACTGCACAGATAGTGTGGAATTTCCTGCATTTACAGGCATGATTTGCCACAGAATCCAGCCTGTTATCGCTTTCACCACGATACGACCTGTGGATGCCCATCGGTAGCATTCTTTACACTGGGCATCTTTTTATGTTGTAGCTACTTTTTCTCCTACTGCTAATGAGGATTTTCCTGTGATTTCGCATTGAGAGAAACCTAAAGTTGAAATTAAAACTAAAAAATAATTGACTAAACTTCTTTCATAATTTAAAAATTAATTTTTGAACAAAGAACGATGAAAAATCATTCCAAAAACCCAATTTTCCACGATTTCCCACAATTTTCTCACCTCCAGTTTCTTTTCAAAAACAAAAGCTTCTTCGGCGAATTTTTGCTCAGAGAAATTGGCTTTATCCCAGTATTTGTTACCATTATCATCCACTAAAATTCGGGCGTAATAAGTGGCTGGGTCAAGGCTCGTGAAACGGATTTCGTTCTTGTCTGTATATTGAGAATATTTTATATTTCCTTCACTGTTAATCAGTTGTATCCAGAAAATAGGACTTCAGCTGGTTCGTTAGTTTTCAGGGTTAAACTTCCGTAATTTTCGGCTTTATCAGCTTCAAAAATTGAAAATATAAGCCTTCGGATTTTGGAAATAATATCCTGGAACGCTTCCTTTTGGGAATGCTGAGCGAGTATTTTTTCCAGCTTTTAAAGTCTGATGAAATGATGATTTTCTTTGGATTTTTTCAGAAATTCTTGCCTCAAATTTTTGGCTGATGCTGTCGCTTTTTCAGCGCCCACAGAGTAGGGTTTATCTCTTTCAAAGCCATATTAGCAGTAATGACAAAAATCCTTTTTCAGGAGGAAGCTGCCCGCCTTTGTTATTGGCCAAGGTCAGTTCATCTTTTTCATTGGTTTTATAGGAAACAGAAAATAGTATCTTCCTTACCATCAGCATTATAGCTTATTTTTAGAGGAGTGAGAGTTCTGTTGTTTAGGGCTGTTTTGTTTTCCTACCCAGACCATCACAGAATCAGATTTTTTTCGGCGTGAGTTACTTGGTAATCAGCAAGTTCATCGCTGATGCTTTTTACTTCTACTTTCTTTTGGATTTCCTTCGAAAACCATCAGCATTCCTCCGCTCACAGGCGTAGTTTCTTTGTATCTGATGCTTTTTCAGAAGGGTAGATTTTTCATTTTCAGCCCTGATAAATTTTGGCTTAAATCTATTTTTCCTTTTTAAGAAACCAACTTTTTCTTACCAGCATCATATACAGAGTTTTTCGTTTTCATCTTCAAAAGCGATGATGCTGTATTTTCCTTTACTTAGGGTAGTTTAGCTCAAAATAGCCGTCTTCATCAGCTTTTTGTGATGTAGTTTGGTTTTTGTTTGAAATCGGCACTATCCGCATAGAGTCCTACTACAATTCCATGTTTAGAGGTTTTGCCAGGGATGAGCAAGGCATCAGTTATCGTCCCGCTGATGTACAGGTTGTCAAGTTCCTTTCCTGTAGAAAAAGCAAAATTGAAATAAGGCAGCACATTTCCCTCGTTATTATCTACGATGGCATTTCCAAAGTTGAAATTATAAGTCGTGTTTTCCTTCAAATCTTCATCCCATGTTATGGAAAATGTATTTGTTTGCAAGGTTAGAAGGAATGATTTTTATCTTTTTAATCGGTGGCGAAATGATGAGATTTTTGTTTCGTATCCTTTAAGTTAATATATTCATCAAAATACAGCCGAAGTTCCCTAGTGCTGGTGGGAACATTTACTCTGCTCGTATCTATATTGGATCTCAGGAACTTAGGTGGAGTAGTGTCTTTTGCACCGCCTTCGGGAGAGCCTACTCTTGCGCAGGCACTCAGAAGAACTATAAAAATAGCAACAAAGAAAATCTTTTTCATAGAACAAAAATAAGTTTTTAAATTTAATCCTCATCATCCGTAGATTCTGGGCGTTTTTGTATTCTTTCCTCTGTTTTCGGTGCTTTTAGGCTGTCTGCAGAGGTTTTTCTTTGGTTTCTTCTTTTGGTGCTTTTTGCTCTTTCGGTATCTTCTGCAAAAAGCATCTGCGGAATCTGCTGTTTCGGCATCTGGATTTACAACTTTATCAATATTAAAAGGAAAATCTTCAAAGAGCGTGGAGAGGAGCATGGTTCCGTATATTTTTCAGGGAATATTTGTTGCTCAGAGCGATGATGGTGGTTTTTGGATTCTCTCAGATGGATGAAAACTGTGTTAGAGCCGTGCCACCAGCCGTTGTGATAGGTTAGTTTTTTCCTTCATCAAATATTTTTAATCTAAATCCAAGACCATGAGTTATTCACGCCTTTTTTTCTCATTGCTGTATGGCTCAAAAATTTTTCCATCAGTTCCTTTGGTAGGAAAATCTTTTGAGAATAGCGCTTTTGAAAAAGTTGAACAAATCGCGTGGAGTCGTGTAGATATTTTTTTATCACCATAAATCAAAGTCATACTGGTCTAATGGATATAGTCTGCTGCTTCTTTGGTAAAAAGACTGCGAAGCGGAATTGATGTGTTTTCTTCAAAAAACAAAAAGTGTTTTTCATTTTAAAGGCGCAAAACCATTTCTTTCATCGCCTCTGGATAGGTTTTTCCTGTGATTTTTTCGATGATAAGCGCCAGAATAGCGTAGTTAGAAATTATTATACATAAAAACCAGTATCGGTCTGTCTGGCAAGTTCTGGCTTTGTGTTTAGCAACAATATCAAAAATTTCTTGATTGGTGAAGAATATTGATTTTTAGGCTTTTATGTCATTTTCTTCCAAGAAATGCTCGTATTTAGGAAGTCCGCTGCGGTGGGTGAGCAGGTGCTGAATCGTTACATCAGGATACGGGAAAATTCGGAAAAATAGATTTTTACTTTTTGTTCAAGGCTGATTTTTCGCTTCACTAATTTTAAAAACCGCCATAGCCGTGATGGGTTTGCTTATAGAAGCCAAATGGAGTGGAGTGTCCTTTGTTAATCGGCATTTGGTTGTTTCTCTGCCGAAACCTTTTGTATTTTTTTCCTAAAAGAATATTGTCGCCGTGTGCTACTAAAACTCCGCCGCTCATATCGGCGCTGTTCCAGATGTTTTCGTAATATTGGTTAAGAGAATTTACGATTTTCTGCTGGTTTTCTAGTTTTAATTTTTCTCCCTTGAAGACATTATCTACATCTACATTGCCGAAATTAGGAAGATTTGAGAGCTGAATAATATCCGTTGCTGGTTGTTGTGGATTCTTTTTGGAGCATGAAAATAGAAAAATGCAAGAAATCCTATGTGAGATAGATTTATTTTCATCTTTGTTCTGAAATTTTTCCGCAAAAATAGGATAAAACAAGAAAAATGAATAATAATTATCGTTAAATCTATGTTAAATGATGCTAATTTTCCAGCAGTGAAAGCCAATATTTTATCCACGATGACTTGGGCTAATTTTATTTTGCTTTCGTGAGTCCAGCCCGCAGATGTGTGGCGTTATGATGGCTTTTTCTGAATTTAGAAGATATTCCAAATCTTCGTTTTTCATTTCCAAATTCTCAAAAGAAGTTTTTCGTATTCCAAAACATCCAGACAAGCGCCTTTTATTTTTACCGGATTTCAAAGCATTTACCAGCGCAGAAGTTTTTAGATTTTTGCCTCTTGCAGTATTGATGAAGTAGAAATTTTTTTCTTCATTTTGGAGATAAATTCCTCATCTATCATATAGAGTGTGTCCTCTGTAAGTGGCGTGTGAAGGCTCAGAAATATCGGCGTTTTTCTTGTAATTCTTGAAGGCTTACCTGCGTGGCAAACTCATCAGAAAGATTAGGTTTGATATCGTAGAAAAATAGTCTTTACAACCAAATCCCGAAAGTCTTTTGGCTACAGCTTTTCCCATAGTTTCCGTAACTGATGATTCCGAAAGTTTTGCCCAAAATTTCTTCTCCTCGGTTTTCTCTCTAAGCCAAATTCCATAACTTCATTAGAGGAAATAAAAAGGCGGTTCATCAGCACAAGAAGTGTTCCTATAACATGCTCTGCTACAGCATCTTTGTTTCCTTCGGGAGAGTTGATGAGTTTTATGCCGAGTTCTTGGGCTTTTTGGCGATGTCTATGTTTTTCCATTCCAGCGCCTACTCGTGCGATGAATTTTAGATTTTTGCTTTTTCTAAAAATGAGCATCCAGCGAATTCGGCTTCGGATGATGACGCCTTCATAAAGGTGGATTTTCTCCAAAACCTGCTCGTAGCTCGATGAAAAATCTTCCTCCAAAACAAAGCCTTTTCTCAGAAAGTTGTTCTGTGATGAGTGGATGATTTTTATCTAAAAGCAGAAATTTTCATTTAGTATTCTAATTGTAAACTATCAATCAGTTATAGAATCTGCTGTGGAAGGTGATACAGCTTTGATGGATTTCAGTTTGTGCAGGCTGGATAGAATCTTGTTTTAATGCTGTCATCAGCAGATCTTTCCCAGAAACTATCTCCATAATTATAATATAGAAAATACAAGTCCAGCAATAGCAAGAATGAATAACAATAGCCCACCAAATACCATTGTTTGATTTTGATCTTGTTTCTGGGGTTCTGTTTTTACGGCTTTCTTGCTTTTGGGGCTGGTTCTTCTTCATGGTTGATGCAGGAGAAATTGTCAGATAGATTTACTTCTTCCAGCCCAAAAGAATTCCATAGAGTGAGGAGTAGTTTCTCTCCGTATGATATCTATTTCTTTGAGAGAGAGCTCTCCCATAGTATTTAAGATTTTAATTTTTGAGCATGAGTAGTCTTTATCCATTCACGCACAGCATCTCTTATTTGAGATTGTATGATGAATAGATTTTCACCTGTTTTTTTCTGCTATATAATGAGCAAGACTGGAATCAAAGACAGCAGTATTGTCCTCAAAATAGATATGCTCACTTGGAGGGAGAATTTTAGAAGATTCTGCATCCACGACAGCGTGTTCTTTTTCAAGTCTAAAAATCCCAAAATCAGGAACTTCCACTATTGGTTTTTGTTCCTGTAATAACTATATATGTAAAAAGCTAAATCCATACTAATGCAAATTTAGGAAAAATTAAGATAACTTTATCAAAAATTTAATATTTAGTTTATTATATATGATCACTTTTTGGATATTTATAACAAAACGACACAAATACATAAAAACATTTGGTTAATTAAAAATATATTTAACATCTTTTGTACAATGGTTATTAAAATTTTGTTAAAAATGAATGTGAAATTGAAAAGTTCTAACAGCTGGTGTATTGTTCTTCACAGGGACAGGCATTAGTTGCGCAAGAAGCGAAAAAGATTCTACTTCTATAAAAGAGAAGGAGATAGAGACGTGGTTTTAGTAGGTTTTTGGTAGAAAGGTTGCTGTGAAAGAGGCTACAGGATCTCATAGGAAAGTTGATGGACAAGATATAGCAAATGTTGCATCGGCGTCTGTGGATAAAGCTTTTTCTGGAAAAGCAGCAGGTGTTCAAGGAGGTATGAGTACAGGACAGCCTGGAGGAGCTGCTGATTTGCGAATTAGAGGGTTGCATCTATTAATGGTAGAAATAACCCGATCTATATTATAGATGGGGTAAGGGTAGCTCAAGGAGACCTTACATCAAATACGACTACAGCAAAACATTTTGGCTAACTTTAATGAAGCGGATATAGAAAGTGTAACGGTTCTTAAAGATGCTGTTTCTACGGCTGTATATGGGAGCAGATGCGGGAACAGGGTGTGGTTATCATAACTACTAAATCAGGTAGAAAAGGAAAAGCTAGATTCTTTTTAATAACGAAATGGGGAGTAGCTTATAGAGCTGTTAAAGGGGAAGAAACACTTTCAACAGGTGAATGGTTGGATTTGTTATATGCTGGGTATCGTAATAGATTTCCAACATACACTTTCGAATGATGCTCTTATAAGTGCATTGAATTCAAAAACTTTGAAGCGAAAATGGAGCTGTGTTGCAATCAATTTATGATTCAAGATCTATCAATACAGATTGGAGAAAAGAAGCTGAAAAACAGGTGAGCATATTTTCCATAAACTTAATTTTCTGTATCTGAGTGAGAAATGATAAATTGACTTATTTCTCATCCATAGGGTATCTTTGATCAAAATGGAGTAGTTAAGAATACTGGGTTTAATCGTATTTCGAATACAAACAAAATTAACTATAAAGCAACAGATAAATTAACTATTGCTACAGATTTGCAATTGTCATATGGAAAGACACAAACAGTAGGGCAGGAAACACAGTTTGCTAACCCTGTTTTTGGGGCATATTTCCTTCGACCAACAGATCCTGTGAGAAATGAAAATGGTTCTTATTATTTGGGAGGAAGTAATGGTAGATTATCTAACAACCTTTTTAATGTAGTAGCGTTACAAGACTTAAACTATATGACTGCAAAAAACAGCGAGAGTTTTTATGAATTTGCAGGTTGATTATAGCATCTTGAAGAACTTAAAGTATAAGTTTGTGTTTGCTCCAGAACTTATAAATATAGAAGAAGATAATTATTCAAGTCCTTTACATGGAGATGGTCGTAACTTAAAATGGTTATGCGATTAGTTATGCTTCTAGATATTTTAACTTTTTAATGTGCAGAATATACTATCTTATGACTTCAAGATTGGTGATAGAAACAATTTTTCAGCTAGTTTAATACAAGAAGCTTATAGATCAGATAGAAGAACTATCGGAGGAAGAGGAGATGTTGTAGGTACTTCTCGTTTGGAGACATTGAATAACTTTGTTATTCCTCGTACTGCTTATGGAGTAAGATCTATCGATTCTAGAGGTGGATATGCAGTAACTTTACATTATGACTATGATAAATTAGTATTATTGGATGTATCAGGGAGACAAGATAGACTTTCTAACTTCTGGGCAGATAATAAAACAGGATATTTCTGGTCTGCAGGTGTAGGGGTAGATTTAGCTAGATTGGAGGCTCTTAAAAGATAATAATACAATATCTCAGTTGAAGTTTTCTGCATCTTATGGTAAAGTAGGAAATTTAGCAAATGTATCTCCTTATGCTACTTATGTATATACAACAAACTACAATGATCTAGCAGCTGCATATCCATCAGGTGTAGATAATAAAGATCTTAAATGGGAACATTGTTCCATTTAATGCTGGTTTTGATTTAGGATTGTTTAATAATAGACTTAATCTTGGAGTTGCTTATTTCCATAAGATAACCAAAGATATGATATTTGATATTCCTTTATCTCCTGCTCAGGGGGCGTACACTGGATCAAGCGGTAATCCAACCAAGTATATAAATATTGGGGAGATGAAAATGCAGGGTTTGAGTTTACAGTAGATGCTAAAATTATCAAAAATGCTGGTAATGGATTTAATTGGGATATGGAGTTAATTTGAGTACACTTAATAATTCTATTACTAAACTATATGGAGGTAAAGAAATCGTACTTAGTGAAACTAGAACTTTAAGAGAAGGAGAGGCTGCTAATGCATTTTTATTTAAGAAAATGGGCAGGGGTAGATCCTACTAATGGTAACCCACTATGGTATAAAAATGGGGTAGATGGAGAAACAACATCTAACTATAATGAAGCGCAAAGAGCGGTTCAAGGTTCTCCTTTATCAACACTTTATGGAGGGGTTACTACAAAACTTTCATATAAAGGATTTTCTTTAGATGCACAATTGAGCTTTTGGATTTGGTAATAAAGTATATGATTCTTATGCATATTTAGTACAAAGTGATGGGTTGAGAACACATCTGTATCCAGGGGTATAAGTCTCAATTAGATTATTGGACTCCAGAGAACCCTAATGCATTAAATCCTAAGCCTATTTATGGAAAAGGTAATAATTCGGCACACCAGCCTTCTACTAGATATTTGTATAAAGGAGATTATATGAGATTGAGAACTCTTAAACTTGCGTACAATATTAAATCTGAATTATTAGAAAGAACAGGGTTTGAGAGGTTTGCAAATATATTTATTGGGAGATAATATTTGGACACATAATTTTGATAAAAACTTTAAGTATGATCCAGATTTGCAGGATAATGGGATATAGTTACATTCCAGATACCACCGATGAAAACATATAGTTTAGAGTAAATATTAATTTTTTTAATAAAAAGATAGAGATGAAGAAAATAATATATACTGCATTAGTAGCAGTTACAGTTAATGGATTGATTTTGACATCTTGCAGTGATGACTTTTTACAGAGAACAAGATTTTTCAATCTGAACAAGCAGCTACCTCTTACTTCAGTAGAGCAGTTGGAGTCATTCGTGAGAGGAACATATGCAAAAATGAGAAATACATACTATTTAGGGATCTTTTATAGAGCATATGCAGAAGTTAGATCGGATGAAATGTATAATAATCTAGCAACAGATAGATTGACAGATTATACTGAATTATACAATAAAGTCTTCTAGTTCTGAGGCAAGATCAACATGGAAAGCGCTTTTATGGGGCAATTGCGGATGCGAATATTGTTATTAATACTTCTGAAAATCTTACTTGGGGTAGAAATCTTCTAATCAACACAATTATTGCAAATAAAGTAAAAACACCTAAAAGGACAAGCTTATGCAGCAAGAGCGTTGGCAACTTTTGATTTGTTTAGATTGTATGGTCAAAAAATATTCAGGAGGAACTTTAGGATGTTGTGTGCCTACAGTTTATAATCCAAATGGAATGGCAGCAAGAGCAACAATCACTGGAAACAGAGGCTCAAATTGAAGCGGATTTTCAAGCTGCATTAAATAATATAGGTTCTACAACAGATCACTTTCAGATAAGACATTTATTTCTCCTTTAGCTGTAAAAAGCATTGATGACAAGGTATTATCTGATATAAAGGGAGATTATGCAAGGGTAGCAGCTCTTGTTTCAGAAATTCATACCTCAGGGAAGTATAGTGTAGTAGCATCAGGAGATTTAGTAAGCTCTTTTTGACAAAAGTAAATGCAGAAAAATAGTATCTTTGAATTGGCTGTAGGTTTGAATGGAGCATTAGGGAGCAACGGCCTATGATTATTTATTGAACCCAGATGGTTATGGTCAGTTACAAGTATTGTCTTCAGCAAAGGCATTATATGCTACAGGAGATGCAAGGCTTAATCTTTTTAAAAGATGAAGAAGGAAATGATACCAAACTTTTTGGTTCAAAAATTCCCAAGCGTAAAAGGAATAGGTAATATCAAGGTTATCAGATATGAAGAGGTTCTTCTTAATGGAGCAGAAGCAGCATTGCATACTGGAAACACAGCAACAGCTTTTGGTATATTATAACCTTGTAAGAGAAATAGAGGATTGGCAGCTGCTACTTCATTGACATTAAGTGATATAAAATGAAAGAGTGAGAGAATTGATAGGGAAGGATTCAGATATTGGGATTTGCTTAGATGGGGAGATGCTATACCTTATTATAATAGTAGTGGGTTTTAGAAAGCAGTAGAAATGTAGGTGATCAGCTTTAGCGATGCCTATACCAGATACAGAAACGAGATGTTAGGGGGAACTCTAGTTGTGTCTAACCCAGGATATGATAATTAATAATATCTAAATTATTATATTTGTACCTCATAAAAACTTTATGAGGTACATTTTTATATTAATATTGCTGGGACGGCCTTTTTAAAGGCGCAGACAGATGATTTGCCAGTGAGAGATTCCGTTGTAGTGGACAATGGACAGAAGGATTCTATACAGATTTTTAGACCAACGATTGATGATTATCAGTTTTTCACGCAGTTTTTCTCAGCGAAAAGCGTTTGATACTGTTTTTCACTATTGGGAAATCTTACCAATTTACTCAGTATAATAACAGAGATAATTTTGGGAAAAATCCAGTTTGCGAATATCGGAGAGGGATTTCAGAATTTGGTTTATAAGACTGATGCAGAGCAGGATTTGGCATTACTGCCTACAAGAAAATCATTCTTTATACTGGGAATCAAGGACATAAAAATATTACGATGTGAAAAAGTCCCACTACGGCATTCTATTATCATAATGGGATGAGCAGCGGCGGAACTCTACAAACCACTTATACTCAGAATATTGGCAAAAAGGTTTAATTTTGCGATAGAGTATATGGGACTGCATGTTCGGAGGGGCTGTATCAGAGGGAAATAGCATCTTCTAATAATACCATTTTCTCTGCGCATTATCTTTCTGAAAATTCTAAATATGAGGCATTTAGCATTTCTATTCATCAGAATATTTCTAATGAAGAGAATGGCGGAATTGCTAATTTGGAGAATTTTTGACAAGTGGAGATTCTCGGTTTAACAGCAGGAAAAACCTTACAGTGAATTTGCATAATACCTACACCAGAATGGCGGCGAGGGAGGTTTTATTTCAGCCACTATTTTGCGCCTTTTTGATGTGGAGAAATTTCCGTTTAAGCTGAGCCACACGATTTTTATCAAACCAATAAATATTTCTACACACAGGACGGCACGGAGAACTATTATTCATCTTCGTTAATTACAGGTTATACTACTAATAATAAGAGAAAATCGACTAAATTCAGCAATACAGTGAGCCTGCTTTTTGATAATGAGGCTTTTAGGGCGGAAGCAGGGAGTTCGTTATCAGAATATCAGCTCATGGTCATTTTTATCCGTTGATAATCAGTGGGAGTGCAGGAAGATTCTAAATTTCAGGAAAATCGTTTTGGGATTGGTAGGAAATCTTAAAAATAAAAACTTTGGGATAAAATCAATCTAAATTCGGATTTGGAAATTTCTAACGGAAAGCTTTTTGAAATTATCTAAATTCAGAAAAATTATCTGACTTTTGAGCCTATTAGAGGATATTCCATCAGCGGGCATGTGAAAGTTCAAATCGGCAGCTCCATCGTTCAATTACTTGATGAACACTTCTTTTTATCAAGATTATAATTTTCAAATATTCTGATTTTAAGAACCAAAATGTTTTGGAAATAGGAGCAGATTTAAATCTTAAATGGTTTTGATACCAAACTGTTTGCAAACTATTTCAGAATAGGACAGCTGGCGTATTTTGATTCTTCAGCAGATGCCTCAGCAGAGCACTTCGTCCGTGAATATATCGCAGATAGGAGGCGAGGCTACATTTACTTATCGTAAATTTAATTTTAATGCTAAAGTGTTGGTTCAGAATGTTTTTAAATAATAAAGATGTGCTTCCGTTACCAGAATTCATAGGAAGCGCGAATGTTTATTATCAATCCAAAATATTCAAAAAGCGGCGGAAATCCAGACAGGAATCAAGGCTTATTATTTCTCAAAATTCGCCTCTCAGCAGTATTTCCCGATACTTAATGAATTTATCCTGCCTTCCACAGATTCGCATTCCATCGGAGGCAGACCGTTGGTGGATGTTTATTTTTAATATGAAAGTAAAACGGATGATGATTTACGCTGAAGCACAGCATCTTAACACTACTTTCATGAAAAATCAGTCCTATGCTGCGCCGTTTTTATCCAGTGGCAGATTTTGTAGGCTGAATTTAGGTTTGGTATGGTATTTATTTCCACTAAAAATAAAGGTAAAATGAACAAAAAAGAGATATTTTTAAAAAGACATATACAGCATTCCAGAGCCTTATTAAGGACTTTTTCGCTGATGAGGGAATATACTTCCGCATAGATTTTCTTTGGGAAAATGTACAGAAACAGGTGGAATTTAAGGAAAAAGTTATTCCAAAAGAGCAGAGAAAAAAATTCTTTGTGAAGTTTTTGGAAAAACAATTAGAAATCTGCGAATTATCTGACAAACAGAAAGAAAAATTTGCAAAATTCTTTCGCAGGAGAATGCTTTTACCATCGTTACAGGGCATCAGCTGAACCTATTCACAGGGCCTGCGTTTTTCGTTTATAAAAATTTTGCAGACGATAAAAACAACAGATTTTTCTGAATCAAAATATTCAAGGTAAAAATTCGTTCCTATATTTTGGATGGCTACGGAAGACCATGATTTTGAGGAAATAAATCATTTTAAAAACTCAAAATCATATTTATAGCATCGATGGAAAATCAGGAGGAGCAGTCGGCAGAATAAAGGTTGAGAAAAAATAATTTCATAGAAGAATTTGAAAAAGAATTCTAAATACAATGATTTTGGTAAGGAGCTGATAGACTGGATGAAAAGAAGCCTATGCAGAGGGAAAAACTTTAGCAGAAGCTACCAAAACGCTGGTAGAAATAAACTCTTTGCTGACCGAGGGCTGCTGATGATAGATGGAGATGACCGAGAGCTGAAAGAGCAGATGAAAGAGGATTTTGCTGATGAATTGAAAAATAATTCACTGAAAGAAAAGACGCACGCAATCCGTAGAAAATCTTACGAAAAATACGGAAAAGTGCAGGTGAAACCCAAGGAAATCAATTTGTTTTTATCTCTCTGAAACTCGCGATAGAATAGAGTTTGATGGAGAAAGAAAAATATAATGTGCTGGACAGGGATACTTCTTTCACAGAGGAGGAAATTTTGGCAGAACTGGAAAATTATCCAGAAAAATTCAGCCCAAATGCAGTGATGCGCCCTGTTTATCAGGAAAAATACTTCCAAATATAGAACATATGAGGCGGAAATGCAGAGGTAATGTATTGGCTGGAACTGAAAGAATATTTCAAACATGTGGAAGTTCCTTTTCCGATTTTAATTCCGAGAAATTCAATGCTTTTTCTTGACTGAAAAAACAACAAATAAAAATCCGGAAAATGGGACTTGGGATAGAGGAGTTTTTCATGGATTATGCGGAGATTATCAAGGAGAAAATTGCTTTTTGAGTCGGAGCTTTTGGAGCTTCTCACAGAGAAAAGAAGAAGAGCTGAAAAATCTTTTCGGGCTGCTGAAAGAAAAATCTGCGCTTACGGATAAAACTTTTTAGAAATTTGGTGGAAGCGGAGGAAACCCGTCAGCTGGAAATCTTATAACCGAATGAAAACGAGACTTTTTGCGAGCGGAGAAAATAAAACAATACGAAAAATACATGCAGCTGAGACAGTTATATTTAGATGTTCATCCTAATGCTGTTTGGCAGGAGAGAGTGCTGAATTTCAGTGTGTTTTATGCACAGAAAGGAAGAGGATGGATAGAAGAATGTTATCAAAAATGGATGTGGAAAAACTCTGTGCTGATAGTTTTCTTCTATTTAATAAGAAAAGCATTATTTTTGTATTTTTAAAGACAAAGAAAATCGGATGAAAAGATATTTTAATTTTGTTGGGATTATGTTTCTCTCTTTTTCTGCGCAACAGAGCACACCGTGGAAGCAAGGAAACTTTATATTCTATAGCGATATGGGTCAGTGTAGATGAAATTATAAAACAGAATCCTAAATCAAAGGATGGAAAAATTGGATATTGGCGAGGTATTGATTATCCCAAAATAAACACAGCCCAAAAATAGAGGACAAAAGGAAGATCAAATGTCAAAAATTAGGGAAGATATACTTCAGCCTAAACAGACTATTTATAGTATTACTAAACAGTATAAAATCACGGAAGTGAGTTGAGAAAACTCAATCCTGATTTGGATAATCATATGAAAATAGAAATTGATACCGTTGTTCTTCGGAGAAAATCTTAAAAATATGGAATGTTTCAGCTCAGGCAACTGTGACAAATGATAAAACAGATATTCTAAAAACAGCGTAAAGAAACCGAATCAGGGACTTATGTTGTTCAGCCAAAGGATACCTATTGGTACATTACAAGAAAATTTTGGAATTTCTCAGAAGGAATTGTTTCTCAATGAATGAAGGGCTGGAACAGGAGAGGTTTGCAGGCAGGAGATATTATAATTAAAAAGGAAGCAATGATCATAGCAAGGCGTCTCAAAAGACAAAATCCTATGAATTAGGTGATTATATGACTTATAAGGTTCAGAAAGGAGATACACTTTTGGGAATTTTGAAAAAGTTTAATATCACTTATGAACAGCTTTCTCAACTGAATGATGGCGTGGAGAATGGATTAACCCTAGGAATGGAGCTTAGAATCAAAAGGTTGAAAATCAATTTGTAAGCAAGGAAAAAGGAGCAGTGAATATGGTGATTATGCTCCCGTTTGGGTTTGATAGTAATGACAATAAATATAAAAATTTAGCATTAGATTTTCTTGGCAGGAGCCAAAATGGCAGCAGAAAAGAGTCTTAAAAATGGATAAACATTAATGTTATTGATTCTGAATGAAACCCGCTGTTAAGAATAGTTTAGAGCAGATTAATAAGTCTAATACGGATATCTATTATAGGGCCGTTTTTAAATCTAATGTTTTTGGAGTTTCGGACCATGTGAGAAAAAGAGATCCCAGTAATTGCGCCATTTGCACGCATTCGGATATGTATAACCAAAGAAAACCTTGTCCTTTGTGAGACTTCTGTCTCGCATATACGGATAATACAAGAGGTAAAACAGGTGTATTCTGGGCAGAAAATATACATTATCGGCGAAAAGGATAATGAAAGATCAGTGTATCTAAAGAACAATTTGAAAAAGTTTTATCAAGCTGATATTGCTGTAAGTGCTTCGGCATCAGGGATAGAGCTGGAAGAAAAATATGATGACAAGGGCAGGAAGCTTCCTATTATCATAGTTTTGCTAACCGATAAAGAAGATACAGGAACAGCTTTCCAGAAAATCATCAGCTGGTTGGTCAGTCCGATGGAATAAAGGCATTTAGCATGTATTACAACTCTAATTTTGATATGAGATGAACTGGGTAAATCAGCATGTTTATCTCATGGATAGAAAAATAAATGTGGAGGAAGTTTTGAGGAAAAAGAAGTTTTGGAAGATTTTTAGAAAAATATTGTAAACACCTTCAAATATAATATTATAGAAGTTTGATGTAGTGAAAATGATGCTCTTGAAGAGACAGCAGGCAGGAGGTTTTTCTAAAGAATATAGATAAGGTGCAGACCCAGTTGGCACTTCAGGTTTGAATATGTCCATACGAGAAACGGGCATGCAAATACAGGATATAGAGGTCGTAGAGGCTCATTCCATAAAATAGATAGAGTTTATTTAAAATATATAAAAGCATTAGTATTTCCTGGTCAAGGCTCCCAGTTTGTGAGGAATGGGCAAGGAACTTTATGAAAGTAGAAAAGGACATTAAGTTTAATGGGTCCATAAAATGATATTTTTGAGGTTTGATATTTTATCTATAATATGTTCAATGGAACGGAGAAGATTTGACAAAGGTTACACAGCACTGCAATATTTATCCATTCTTTGCGGCAGTAAAAGCTGTTGATACGATTGGAGCAGGTATGGTGGCAGGGGCATTCTCTTGGGGAATTTTTCTGCATTGGTGGCTAATGGGGCGCTGTCTTTCAAAGATGGGCTGGAGCTGGTCTCCAAAGGGCGCTGGCGATGCAGGAAGCCTGTGATGCGAATCCATCTTCTATGGCTGCAGTTTCTTGGGCTGGAAGATGAAAAGTAGAGGAAATTTGTGCGAAAGATAGGGGTGTAGTTCCTGCGAATTATAGTGTCCTGGTCAGCTTGTTATTTCAGGAGAAACAGCAGTAGAAAAGGCATGTGATGTTAAAAGCTGCTGGAGCGAAAAGAGCTTTATTACTGCCTCTAAATGGAGCTTTCCATTCTCGTGATGAAACCAGCACAGGATAAATTAGCGAAGGCAATAGAGACACGAAATTTAACAAACCTATTATTCCTATTTATCAGAACATTACCACTACGGCGGTAGAAGACCCAGAGGAGATTATCTAATTGCCCAATGACAAGGTCCTGTAAAATGGACTCAAACAGTGAGAAATATGATAGCGGATGGGCAGCAAAGTTTCGTGGAGTAGGTCAGGTAAGACTTTGCAAGGTTGATTGAAAATACACCCAAAGCGTTGGTTTCTTCAGCGATATAGTTTTTAAGAGGTTTAATAATTTCGGCGGGAGGGAATTCTCGTCGTTTTTATATATGGAAAAGAATCTTTTCACATAGGAAATTGCTCATTTCATCGGAATATTTGGTTCTGGATGGAGCATTGGCATTGGCATTACCAACAAAATTGGGGCGGGAGTTTTTCGAAGAAAAGTCGGATAATCAGTCTATTATATAGAATAGGAGTCTCTATGCCGAGGCGAAAAATGGTTCAAATCAAAATAGATTACAATAAATAGGATATTTTAAAACGGATGATGCCCAATCAGCAGAGTTTATTTTAAAATTTTAAAAAGAAATACAAAGGTTTCTAAGGTTAAACTTCAAATTCAAAACTTATTCTATCAAGACAAATTTAAATTTCCACGAAATTTTTGGTCTTGAGAGCAGTTCTACACTGATGAATAATCTTGCTCTTTGGGCGAAATAGACCCATTTTCGCCTAAATGAAAAATGCTGGGCGGCAGTTGTGATATGTGCTGTTGCAAAGGGAGGCTTCAGCTTTGTTGTATCGTAAAGGTTTGGATAACAGAAAATAGAAAAATTAATTATTCTCCAATGTTCAAAAGATGAGCTGCTTTTTGTTCATCTCAACCAAAAACAGGAATACCACGCGAAGGCATAAAACTCTATAAATCCAAACCAAAATCAAAAGTGAAAATAATTGGTGAGTTTTCGGATTTGACGAGAAAAAGTTTTGAACTATAAAAATATCGATGAATTTTCTGATTTAATGGAAATTCACGAGTTTCTGCATTTTTGGGTCTGAAAACCGTTAAAGAAATCTGTTTCCCTGACTGCCCTGTTTTTGTGAAAAGTCTCTGGGGCGTGGGAGGAGATTTTCGTGATGACGTAGGAAATTCAAGGTTATGAAAGAGTTTTTCACGGACACGGATTTCATACCTTTTTGGATGGAATGAAATAATTAAGTAAAACTGAGCTAAATCATAGGAAATACCTAAAAATATCAATACATTTGCGTATAGTTAATTTATATAAAGATTTTAACATGGAACAGATTAAAAACTATTTAGAAAAACATGGAATTAAGGGAGTCAAGGAGATTGTGTATAATCCTACCTACGAACAACTTTTCCAAGATGAAATGTCGCTTGAAAACGAGGGATTTGAGAAAGGTTTTAACAGATTCAGGTGCTGTTGCTGTGAAGACAGGTGTTTTCACGGGGCGTTCATCAAAAGGATAGATATATCGTAAAAGACCAAACTACGGAGAATACGATTTGGTGGGATGGTAAAATAAACTTGCCTACGACGCCTAGAGATTTTGGTGGATTTAAAGAAAAATAGTAACTGATTCCTTCGAAAATATCTATGTGGTGGATACTTTCTGCGGAACCAGTCAGACACAAGACTGAAAGTAGAGATTTGTGATGGAGGTGGCTTGGCAGGCGCATTTCGTTACCAATATGTTTATCCGTCCATCTCACTATGACCTAGAGCATTACGGAGAACCAGATTTCTTGGTAATCAATGGTTCTAAGGTATTACTCCGAACTGGAAAGAACAAGGGCTTAATTCGAGAGAACTTTGTGATGTTTTAACCTTACAGAAAAACTCAGATTATTGGAGGAACTTGGTACGGAGGCGAGATGAAAAAGGGAATGTTCTCTATGATGAACTACTACCTTCCACTGAAAGGAATAGGGCGTCTATGCACTGTTCTGCTAATGTGGGCGAAAAAGGCGATGTAGCGGTGTTTCTCGGGCTTTCTGGAACAGGGAAAAACTACGCTTTCTGCCGACCTAAAAGATACTGTATCGGTGATGATGAGCACGGCTGGGATAACAATGGTGTGTTCAACTACGAGGGAGGCTGCTATGCGAAAAGTAATAGACCTTTCTGCTGAAAAAGAACCCGAGATATTTTTGGGGCGATAAAAAGAGATGCGCTTCTTGAAAATGTGGTGGTAAAGGACAACGGCGAGGTGGACTACTGCGATGGTTCTATCACGGAAAACACCAGAGTTTCTTACCCTATTTATCACATTAGTAAAAAATAGTTTTACCATCAAAAGCAGGACACGCGAAGAAAGTGATTTATCTTTCTGCTGATGCTTTGGGGTACTTCCTCTGTTTCTATCCTTACAGATGAACAGGCACAATATCACTTCCTATGCGGATATCACTTCTAAAATGGCAGGAACGGAGGAGGCGTTACAGAGCCGTTGCCATCTTTCTCACCAGCGTTCGGAGAGGCGTAGCGCTTCACCCTACGATGTATTCTAAAAACTTTGGTTTCTAAAAATGAAAGAACACGGAGCACAAAAGCTTATTTAGTAAATACAGGCTGGAACGGAACAGGAAAAAGAATTTCGCTGAAAGATACCAGAGCTATCATAGATGCTATTTTAGATGGTTCTATCGATAAAAGCAGAAACGAATCAAAATCCCAATTTTTAGGACTTACATTTCCCAACAGCGCTGCCAGAATGTTCCTTCTGAAATTCTTGACCCAAGAGACACTTACGCTGATGCTTCTCAGTGGGAGACTAAGGCTGAGGATTTAGCAGGAAAGTATATCAAATACTTTTGAGCAATATACAGACACAGAAGAAGGAAAAAGCATTAGTAAATGCAGGTCCAGATTTATAATAACAAAATACAGGGTAGAATAAGGGGAGATAAAACACCTTTTTCCAAACCTGTATTTCTCAAAAGATCCCTCTAAAAATTTTTGAGGTTTTCTTTTTCTAATTACAGTATTTTTGTAAAATTAAGTTTTTAAATGAATTTCAAAACTCCAATCAGAATACCAGCCCACAGGCGACCAGCACCAGGCCATCACTAGTTCACGGTTTAGAAAACGGCGATACCAAACTCTGCTCGGGTAACTGGCTCTGGAAGAACTTTCACCATCGCTAATGTGGTCAATGAAGTCCAAAGACCTACTCTGGT